>ERZ857745.1032-NODE-1032-length-36654-cov-4.021995_pt1 | contig 36654 bp, 34 predicted proteins | sample MGYA00519699_ERZ857745 | MGnify/ENA primary metagenome ERZ857745 (study PRJEB31778, sample SAMEA3449357) | human gut metagenome | biome: human gut; feature: human-associated habitat; material: faeces | place: United Kingdom | collected 2010/2012 ... | reverse complement strand
TCCTTCTGCAAGGGCTTCCTTTGGCTGCACAGTGAAATCTGCTGTTTCACGCGGCGCAAGCTTTTTCCCAAGTTTGCTCACGGTGTAATTGCTGTTTTCCTGTAAAACTGCCTCTGACAGCTCAACGGTTTCGTTTCCGGTATTTGTGATCGTTACCGTCTTTGGACCCGGCTGCGCATAGCCTGTCTTAACCGTTCCGAAATTGATCTCGGAAGGGGTCACGGTAATGGCGTAGTTAGGCTTGCTTGCTTGAATTTTAACCCAGCGTTTTGCATAGGTTTCCGCACTTGTCGCATCGGCAGATGCCGCAACGGCTTCGGATTCCCCTGCTGTGACAGCCGAAGTTAAACCTTCCTTATAGGTTGGGAGCGGGGGTTGCGTTAATAAAGAGATTGCGGCAATGCTGCTATTTGACCCTTCATTCTCCGCTTCTGCACTTGCGATGACGGTTCCGCCGTTAATTGTCATCCCATATGTTGCGATTCCGTTGGAGCGGTCTACGCCTTCGCCTCCGTTTTCTTTGCCGACAGCTTTCATGTAAGCATTATCTTTAATCGTTAAATGACTTTGCTGTTGTGGATCTCTGTCTCCGTATATTCCGAAACTGCTTCCACCTGCCTGCCCTCCCTCTGCATATAAAAAAGCCTTGCCAGAGAGTTTTGCTTCGGAATGTTCTCGGTAAATTTTATGAATGTACACTCCCATGCTTGAACCTGCCATCTCGCCATAGGTTTTCCCACCGTAAGCCTCCACGCTTGCGTTTTCCGAAGCTTCAAAACCAGCTGCACAGATTCCCATGCTGTTGCTCCATTCATTGCTCGCACCCGGATTCTTTGTTACGTCCCCGCCGTAAGCTTTTAAACTTGCTCTTCCGTTAATTATCAAAGATTGTGATGCAGATATTCCGCTGCTTTCTCTGGAATTCACTGCCTTGACATGACCGCCTCTTGCCGTAACCTGTGCATTGTCGGTAATCGTCATATGTGAACAGCCAATACCTCGGCTGTATGCAGCAGCATCTGTGTTCTCAGCCATATCACCATATAATTCCAACTCGGCTGAATCTTTGACGATAACATTCCCGGAATAAATCCCTGAGCTTATTCTTCCTGATTTATTTCCACCCTTTGCGGGTTTTCCACCTTTTACGGTCAGCTTGCCGCTTCCGCATATTGTGACGGATTTATTCAAATTATTCGCATCGCCCATGCCTACAGAGCCAATAACAATGCCTTCGGGGATTTCCCCTGCAGCATCTCCTGCCTGTATTATATTTTCGGTTCCCTCTGTCAAAACAACGGTAACATCTCCCGGAAGGAGCACTCCGTAATAATATCCGTTTTTAAAGATCTGTATCGGGCTTGGGACGAAAGTCGGCTCCGTCACCACTATCCTCGCCCCAGCCAGCGTCAAGGTTTTCGTCTCATGGTTCCACGACCAGCCTTCGGCGCTGTCGATTACGGAAGTATTTGTAAAGTCAACAGTGTTTTCCGTTCCGTCCGTCGCCATATATTTTCCTGCCGTGCTTGTCAAGTCGAGCATGGTCGTTCTGGTTACAACAGTGTTCGCGGTGTTTCCGCTCTCAGCGTACCCCCCCCAGCTCCTATGAGCGGCATCATTGTGAACGTCATACATAACGTCAGCAGTATTATCAGAATTTGTCTTATTCGTATCATCTTCTCATCTCCTTTCTCATTCCTTCTTCCGTCGGCATATTGCACCCGCCTGCTTTGGGAACAAACTGCAAAACTCTAATTTTTCCAAGCTTCACCTGATTTGTTACTTCGCATTTTACACGATAGTGTATTCATTGTAAAGTATGAGTTTTTTAGTAATCTTCTTTGGTGTGAGTTTTTTAGTAATCTTCTTTGTATTGCATCCTCAGGGACCAGCTTATATACGAGCGCCGGCGGCAGAAGTGATATTGCAGGGTTCAGACCACAAATCATTCAAACCTTTATTGCACAAAAAAACCGATCTGTATTCAAATTACAAACACAAACCGGTTCTATTCAATTTGTAAATCTATCCGCAGAAATAGTCAATCGCCTCTACATAACCGTCAAAACCTCTGCCGCATATAGTCTTGGCTGCCGCAAGGGAAACATATGAATGCTTTCTAAATTCCTCTCTGCTGTTTATATCCGACAAATGCACCTCCACTGTTTCAATGCCTGTCGCCTTAAGAGCATCAAGTATGGCAATGCTGGTATGGGTATAAGCTGCGGGATTTATTATTATACCGTCCGTATTTCCGTAGGCCTGCTGGATTTTATCAACTATAAAGCCCTCAGTATTTGACTGGTAAATCTCAACCTCAATGCCTTTTTGCTCACAGGTTTTCTCTATGAGGCGCACAAGCTCCTCATAGGTGTTTTTACCGTATATATCGGGCTCTCTTATGCCCAGCATATTCAGATTAGGCCCGTTTATAACCAGAAGTTTCATCTGTATTACCTCCCGTATCCAAGCATTTTTGCTATATTTGACGCAGTTTCTTCTATTCCGGTATTTTCGATCTCAAAATCACTCCAGCTTTCATAGGCATCTTTTCTCTGATCAAATAAATCCTCTATCCTGTTTGCCGCAGATATGGGTCTTCCGTCTGAGCTTAATTTCTCAAGGCTTCTTTTGATATATACTATTCTGCCGTTTTGCCTTAGCAGATCGAGGTTTTCATTTCTGGTTACGACTCCTCCGCCTGTTGCGATGACGCGGCCTGTATGAGCGCCCTCTGCCTTTGCAATGCCTGTTTCCACCTTGCGGAAATATTCCTCACCCTCGGAGCATATTATATCCTCTGCGCTTCTCCCTGTCTGCTCTATTGTTCTGATATCGCTGTCTGCAAAGCTCTTGCCTGTTATCTCTGCAAGCCTTTCTCCTATTGAGGATTTGCCGCAGCCTGGCATCCCTATAAGGATTATGTTTTCAACCTTTCTCAAAACCCTCATATATTCAGCCTCTATCTGCTCGTCTGAAATTTTACTGCCGAGAAACAGCTCGCATGCACCTGCGGCCTGCGCCACAAGCATTTTGAGTCCGCCCTCCGCGGGTATTCCCGCATTCTCCGCGTCCATAACAAGCTTTGTTTTTACCGGATTGTATATAAGGTCTACAAGGCCTTTGCAGTTTTTAAACTCTGTTACATCTATGACCGCTCTGCCGTTATCCGGATACATACCCACAGGCGTAGTATTTATAATAAATTCGGCATCATAATGCCTTGAAATATTTTCGTAATTGTCCTCGCCCTTTCTTGATATCGTTACGACCTCAGCCGCTCCGCTGTCATTCATAAGCTGTCTCACAGTGCCTGAAACTCCGCCGTTTCCCAGTATAATCACCTTGGTTCCCGAAACATCAAAGCCTGCTGACCTGATAAGATACTCAAGGCCGTAATAATCCGTATTGTGTCCCGCAAAGCTTCCATCAGGATTTCTCACTATTGTATTTACACTGCCTGTTTTCTGCGCTGCATCCGACAGAGAGCTGCAGTATTTTAGCGCTTCCTTTTTGTAGGGTATTGTGACATTAAAGCCTTTGAGAGCTGTGTTCTCAAAAAAGCCCTTGAGATTTTCGGGCTCGACCTCAAACAGCTCGTAGCTGTAGCCCCCGATGCTTTTGTGTATCTGCGGAGAGAAGCTGTGTCCCAGGGTCCTGCCCAGAAGTCCGTAATCCGCCTTGTGCCCCTCCTGAAATCTCCTGCTCTGCGCCATTATTTCCTTAAAAACATCAGCTATATAGCTGTAGGAGTCTTCATCAGTCTGACCTCTAAGCGCTTCAAGCTTGCTGTTTTCTCTTGAAGCATCAAGTACGGGCTTTCCCATTGCCTGTTTGCACAGCCCTATATTTTTCACCGTCTGCAATCTCTGCTCAAGAAGCTTTATTATCTGTTTATCTATTGTATCTATTTCTGCTCTGTAATCATCTAATCTCATATTTCAGTCCTCCAAGAAATGCGTCATATATGGCTATGGCTGCAGTAGCTTCAATGCACGGCACAGCTCTCGGCACTATGCACGGATCGTGCCTGCCCTTAACCTTAAGCTTCGTATTCTCAAGCTCCGACATACTGACGCTGTCCTGCTCCTTTGCAATAGACGGCGTAGGCTTCATAGCCACAGAAAACACCACCGGCATTCCCGACGATATGCCTCCCAGTATGCCGCCGTGATTGTTTGTCCTGCTTCTTATCACTCCGTCCTCTGCATAGAACGGATCATTGTTTTCGAAGCCTCTCATAGAGCATACGTCAAATCCGCAGCCGAACTCTATGCCCTTAACTGCCGGAACTGCAAAAACGGCCTGTGAAATTCTGTTTTCAAGACCGTCAAACATAGGATCGCCAAGCCCTGCCGGAACTCCTGTTATCATACATTCAATCATGCCGCCTACAGAATCCCCCTCAGCCTTAACACTTTGTATCAGCTCTCTCATTTTTGCTCCTGCCTCTTCATCTATAACGGGGAAGGTCTTTCCTACTCTTTCGAGCTCTTCACTGCCGCAACAGGAATTAAATCTCTTGTCCTCAATTCCGCCTATACAGCTGATATGCGCTCCTATCTCTATGCCTCTGCGGGAAAGAAGCTGTTTGAATATGCCTCCCGCAATACACAAAGGCGCTGTAAGTCTGGCGCTGAAATGACCGCCGCCCGCCGTATCCTCATAACCGTGGAATTTGGCTCTTGCAGCAAAATCAGCATGAGCAGGTCTTGGTATGTCCCTCATATCGCTGTAATCGCCTGATCTTGTGTCGGTGTTATATATAACTGCCGCAAAAGGAGCTCCGCAGGTTGTGTCACCTACAAGCCCTGACAGAATTTCAGGCCTGTCCGCTTCTTTTCTCGGCGTTGAATACTCGTTTCTGCCCGGCGCTCTCCTGTCCAGAAATTCCTGAAGCTGCTCTAAATCTATTTTTTCGCCCGCAGGTATGCCGTCTATGCAAACGCCTATCCCTCTTGAATGGGACTGTCCGAAAACCGATATTTTTATGTTCTCTCCAAATACTGAAGCCACCTTTAAACTCCTTTCAAAATCAGCGCAATACTAATCTATATCTATCTCGCCGCCAAGTGCGCGGTAATCTCTGTAAAATCCGGGATATGACTTGTTTACAGCCTCTGCTCCCGAAATCGTTATCTCTCCGCTGCTGATGCAGGCTGCTGTCGCCGCCATCATTGCTATTCTGTGATCGCCAAATGAGTCTATACTTCCCCCTCTGATGCTGCCGCTGCCGTTTATGACAAGACCGTCTGTAAGCTCTGCAATATCTGCTCCAAGCTCTGCAAGCACTGTACTTACGGATTTGAGCCTGTCGCTTTCCTTGAGCCTGAGCCTGCCTGCGTTCTCTATTACTGTCTGACCCTTTGCCGATACCGCCGTTGCCGCAATGACCGGGACAAGATCGGGAATTTCCGAAGCATCTATAACTGCTCCTTTAAGTCCCTCAGGTGCCGATATGCGCACCGCATTGTTCTCGCAAATGACCTTCCCGCCCATACTCTCTAAAACATCAAGTATCCTGCGGTCGCCCTGTCTTGAATTCATATCAAGACCGCTGCAGCATATACTGCCGTCTGTCATTGCGCTCATGCAGAGCCAGAATGCCGCATTTGACCAGTCGCCCTCTATGTGATGCTCGCCTGTCAGCCTGTATTTCTGCCCGCCTGGCACGCCAAATCCCTTATCATCTGAAACAACCTTAATGCCTGCCGCGTCAAGAGCCTGCAGGGTTAAATCTATATATGGTGAGGACTCAAGCCTGCCGGTTATATTAATTCTGCTGTCCTCCTCTGCAAGGGGAAGAGCAAACAGAAGTCCTGTGATGTACTGTGACGAAATATTGCCCGGTATTGTATATGTGCCGCCTGACAGCCTGCCGCTTAAATGAAAAGGATTTGTTCCCTGCCTCGACATAGTGCAGCCTTTTGCCGTCATCTCCTCATAAAGCGGTGACAGTGGTCTTTGGGGAAGTCTGCCCTCCATATGAAAATCACACTCAAGCCCCAGCACAGCCGCTATGGGAAGCATAAATCTGAGAGTGGAGCCGCTTTCACCGCAGTAAAGCTGTTTCACCTTATCCTCTGACAGCAGAGCTTCAAGGCATTTCTTTGTAGCCTCTATGTCCTCTGATGTATCACTGCATATAACGGCGCTGTCTGTTTCTGACAAAGCCTGCGCTATCATCATTCTGTGTGCCATTGATTTTGATGCTATGGCTCTTACTGTTCCTGTTTTTGCCGGTTTTTTAATAATTGCTTTCATACTCTAGTCCTGCAGCGCCATATCAAGCAGACTGCTCATTTCCTCAATAGTTATATTACTGATTTCACATTTGCCGGTATGCTCCGGCAGAATTACATTAATGGTATTTCCCCGTACTTTTTTGTCTGAACATATCATATTCATCAGAAGTTCATGACTATATGATGCCTCTACAGGAAGCCCCTCCGCTCTGCATGCCCTGATAATATCATCAAGGCACTCTTCTGTGCATATGCCCTTTCTGACCGCCGCCTTTGCAATCATGACCATACCCACTGCAACAGCCTCACCGTGCAGCAGCTTAAAGTCAGATGCTTTTTCGACGGCGTGTCCTATCGTATGGCCGAAGTTAAGAAGCTGTCTCTGTCCTGCTTCAAATTCATCGGCCTCAACTATATCTCTTTTGATTTTAACGCAAATCTCTATAATCTCATCTATATCCCGCTCCGGGGTCTGTATCATATCAAGCAGCTTCGGCTCAGCTATGATACCGTATTTGATTATCTCCGCAAAGCCGCTGCCGTATTCTCTCTCCGGCAGAGTGTTTAAAGTATCCGTATCGCATATTACAAGCTCCGGCTGATAAAAGGCTCCTGCAAGGTTCTTGCCCGCCGGCAGATCAATCGCTGTCTTTCCTCCTACAGAGGAGTCCACAGCCGCAAGTACAGTCGTAGGAAGCTGTACAAATCTGATGCCTCTAAGGTATACAGATGCCGCGAAACCTGCCATATCTCCTGTAACTCCGCCTCCGAGAGCTGCGATAACATCTGTTCTGTCCAGCCTGTTTGCTGCGAGGAAATTCAGTATCTCCGCAAATGTATCTATATTCTTGTTTGCCTCTCCTGCTTCAAATATATGAGTTACAACTCTGTAGCCTGCTACCTCAAGGCTTGATCTGAGAGTCTGCATATACAGCGGGGCCACATTGCTGTCGGTTATTATGGCAGCGCAGCTTCCGCCTGCCGCCTGTTTTATAAGCTCGCCCGCCTGCTCAAGCAGCCCGCCGCCTATAAGGATGTCATATTTTTTTGAAGCATTTACTGTTACTTTTCTCATTTTCCGTCTGTTTCTTCTTTCTTTTTTCTTCCGTCCTCAAGAAGTCTGTGCATCAGCTCATAATCCTCATCGCAAAGAGCCTGTCTGTATTCCTGCAGGTTGCCGATGAAGCAGTCCAACTCATATATGAGGTTGTCGCGGTTGTCCATAAACAGCTCGGTCCACATATCCTCATTGAGCCATGCAACTCTTGTCATATCCTTGTAGCTGCCTGCCGAAAATCCCTTGTGGTATCCTGCATTGGGACTCTTGATATATGCATTTGAAACGATGTGAGCCATCTGTGATGTGAATGCAATAAGCCTGTCGTGCTTTTCGGCTGTAGTTACGGATATGCTGCCAAACTCCGCAGGCGCCAGAAGCTCCTTGACTCTGTTTAAAAGCTCGATGTCATCAAACCTGCCGGGTACAATCACCATCGGAGCGCCTCTGTAGAGCTCTTCCGTACTGTATTTATACCCTGAAAAATGTCTGCCCGCCATAGGGTGTCCTCCTACATATGTAAATCCGTATCTGTCTGCGATTTTAAAGCATTTGTCGCATACCGCCCGCTTGACGCCGCAGCAGTCTATAACCATTGCATCAGAATTTATATATTCTCCGTTTTTTTCAAGGTATTCTATTGCAGCTTCAGGGTATACCGCAATCAGCACAAGGTCACATTCGTGCAGATTCTTATGCGTAAGCTCCGCCTCTATATCCTCTGCCATTATTGCAAGCTGCGTTATTTTATCATTTTTATCTGTTCCGAGGACTCTCCAATCCTTTGTTTCCCTGTATGCCTTAACAAAGGAACCCCCTATAAGGCCCAGTCCTACAACTCCAAGTGTCTTCATTTCAGCGCCTCTCTTACTTTTCTTACCTTTGCGGCTACTGATGCAAACTGCTCCGGCGTAAGTGACTGAGGACCGTCGCACAGCGCTTCTGCAGGGTTGTTGTGGACCTCAATCATAAGGCCGTCTGCTCCTGCTGCCGCTGCTGCAAGAGCCATAGGCTCAACCAGACTCGCAATGCCTGTTGCGTGGCTTGGGTCAACTACAATCGGAAGATGTGTAAGCTTTCTCAGCATAGGCACTGCCGAAAGGTCAAGTGTGTTTCTGGTGTAGGTTTCAAAGGTTCTGATACCTCTCTCACATAGTATAACATTTTCATTGCCCTCTGACATTATATATTCTGCGCTCATCAGCAATTCTTTTAATGTATTGGCAAGTCCTCTCTTTAAAAGTACAGGCTTGCCGGTCTTGCCCAGCGCCTTGAGAAGCTCGAAGTTCTGCATGTTGCGGGCACCTACCTGTATCACATCAACCTCTTCAAACAGAGGCAGATGTTTTTCGTTCATTATTTCTGTGACTATAGGCATTCCTGTATCTTTTTTGGCCTCTAAAAGCAGTTCTATTCCTTCTGCTTTCATTCCCTGAAAATCATAAGGAGAGGTTCTCGGCTTGAATGCTCCGCCTCTCAGAAGTGATGCTCCCGATGCCTTGATGCTGCGCGCCACTTCAAGGATCTGCGTCTCTGACTCTACAGAGCAGGGGCCTGCTATGATTGCGAAATTGCCGCCGCCGATTTTAACTCCCGAAATATCTATCACCGAGTCTTCCGGATGGAATTTACGGTTAGCGCTCTTGAAAGGCTCGCTTATTCTCTTGACACTTTCGACCATCTCAAGCGACTCAACAAGCTCCTCGTCTATTTTTGATGTATCTCCCACAAGTCCCAGTACTGTCTGGAATTCTCCCTCTGAAATATGTACTTTGAGTCCCTGTGACTCAAACCACTCTATAAGTTTATCGCGCTGTTTTTTGGTTGTTTCCGCTTTTAATACAGTTATCATTTTATCCCTCCGTAATCAATCTGTCTTTAACTCTGTTTACACTGTTTCCGAATAGCTGCCCAGATATTCAAATACATCACAGGCCTTTTCAAGCTCTTCGAGTATCTCCATGAAATCTTTTGCATATACCGACATTTCGAAGTCGAAATAGAATCTGAATTCGAATTCCTTATCGGGTATCGGTCTGCTCTCCAGCTTTACAAGGTTGTAGCCTGCATCTGATAATATATTAAGTATGTGGCACAGGCTTCCCGGTGTATGAGGCAGTATTGCCGATATACTTGTTCTGTCTGCTCCCGGATATATCTCCGGATATTTGCTTATACATATAAATCTTGTATAGTTGTTTTCCACGTTCTGTATCGCTGTTTCAAGCTCCTTTAGTCCGTAAAGAGCTGCGCATTTTGATGATGATATTGCAGCTATGTCTTTTCTCTCGGACTCTGCCACCATTTTGGCAGCAGCCGCAGTGTTGCTGCATACGGTAACCTTGACTCCCTTTAGCTGATCAAGAAATTCACTGCACTGTGCAACCGCCTGTTCGTGAGAGAATATCTCCTTTATATCCGACATATCTGTGCCTGCCTTTGCCACCAGATTATGGTCTATCTTTATTCTGACACTTTTTACGATATAGAATTTATGTGCTTTCATCAGGTCATATATTCTGTTTACAGAACCGGCCGTGCTGTTTTCGACAGGCAGTATACCATAATCACAAAGTCCTTTTTCTATGGATCTGAATACTCCCTCGAAGTTGGAGAAGTACATTATTCCCGGATATTTGAATAACCTCTCCGCAGCTATCTGCGAATAGGCACCCTCTACGCCCTGACACGCTACACTGGCGTGCTGCGGGAATACCTGCTCCGCGTTTTCGGAAGCTTTTCTGATTATCTCTCTAAGCTCGTCTGTTTTCTCTGCCAAAGCCTTTGCTGAAAGCTTCCTGTCAAGCTCGTTTCTCTGTCTGTATAAATCCTCGATTTGTCTGTCGATGTCCTGTTTCTGTTCATATATGCTCTTCATTTTTTCCTCCGCAATACTCATTTAAAGATTAAAAAAACGGTACCTGCCGCTGTGCAAATACCGTAAATATCTGTTGATATAGCTGATGCATTATATCACGATTGTTTACAGCAGCACAAATTACCAGCGCTAAAGTAAAGGCCCTGGTAGCTAAAAAAGAAATATTCTTTTGTCATCATACTGTCTTTAATAACCTGGTTCATAATACACCTCAAAATTAAGTATATCTAATTATTGCATTTAAAATGAACTTTGTCAACAATTTATTGTTGATTTTCACAATTTTTTTATATGTTTTTTGTAGATTTATACCATCGTCAAATTTGTACGAAAAAAGAACGGCAGGTAGTTTTGCATTTTTCAAAAGTTTTGGTGAAACAGCTTTCCCACAGCCTCGCAGCACCAGCAGTTTGCACATATTTTCACAATGCCTGTTATAATGAAATTTGCTTCCCTTATAGAAATAAAAGCTCTTTAATGTTAAAATTAAAATATATCTTCCAAGGAGGTTGAAACACATGGATAGAAATAATTCCATTCAACTTTTCGAAGATAGAAAAATACGCACTGCATGGGATGAAGAACAGGAAGAATGGTATTTTTCCGTTCAGGATGTGATTGCAGTTTTGGCAAAAAGTTCTGATCCGAAACAGTACATAAAGAAAATGCGTGCTCGTGATCCTGAACTGTCTGCCAACTGGGGTACAATTTGTACCCTGGTTCAAATGCCTGCCGCAGATGATAAAATGCGAAAAATTCAAGCAGCAAATACTGAAGGATTGTTGAGAATTATCCAGTCAATTCCTTCTCCAAAGGCAGAGCCTTTTAAACGTTGGTTGGCACAGGTCGGACGTGAACGCATTGAAGAAACCATTGACCCGGAACAGGCAATTGACCGTGCATTAGAAACTTATCATAAAAAAGGATATGACACAGACTGGATTCACCAGCAACTCCTTTCCATACGTGTCCGTAATGAGCTTACCGCTGAATGGCAGGAGCGCGGCGTACAGCAGGACAAAGAATACGTTATCCTCACCGATGAAATCACAAAAGCGTGGTCTGGTATGACTACCCGACAATATAAAAAGCTGAAAGGCCTGAAAAAGGAAAATCTTCGTGATAACATGAGCACGATAGAAGAAGCGACAACAACAAAGTTGTCAAAAGCACATCAGCCAGAGGGTTTTTCAGAAAGTCAGAAGATTGCCCGCCGTAGTGGCAGCTATGCCGGTCAGGTACGACAAGATATTGAAAATGATACCGGGTATCCGGTTGTTACATCACAGAACGCTGCACAGCTTAATGCTGTAGTTGTTGACACGATAGAAAATGTAGCGAAAAACCCTGATAATAACGCAGACAACTAAAAAAGAGAAAAAGAGATGTTCGCTTTTGAACATCTCTCTTGTTTTTCTGATTACAGTGTCAGGCACTTTTTAGGGCATTTTTCAACACATGCTCCGCATTTAACGCAGGCATCTGATACTTCCCAAACCTTGTCTGCTCTGTTTACTGTAAGGGCATCGCAAGGGCAAACCCTAGCGCAAAGTCCGCAGAATACACATACGTCCTTGTCACATTTAAGTCCGCCGTCTGCCGGTGCTGCAGCTCCTGCCGCAGGTGCTGCAGGTTTCTTTTCCTGTTTAGGAACTTCAACAACATCAACAGTTTTGGTTGTATCCGGTGTTGTATACGGTCTGTCCATATCAAGACATTTCTTAGGACATTCGTCAACGCAGCAGCCGCACTGGATACATCTCATTCTTTCAATAGTCCATGTGCCGGCAGCTCTGTCTACGGCAATAGCATTTGCCGGGCATTTACGTCCGCATATACCGCATAATATACAGGATTCTTTTTCGATAGTTACCTGACCTCTGGTTCTTTCCTGAAACTCGTTAGGAATTACAGGGTACATTTTAGTAGCGGGCTTCTTGAATAAGCTCTTCATTAACACTTTACCGATTTTAAAAGTTGCCATTCTCACCCACCTACCTTTCTGTACAGCTGATGCAAGGGTCTATAGTCAGTACCAGAATAGGCACGTCGGCTATATCGCAGCCCTGCAGCATTTTAACTAAAGCCGGAATATTCATATTGGTAGGAGTTCTGACTCTCATTCTCTCTAAGAATTTAGTGCCTGCTCCCTTAGCATAGTAATATGCTTCTCCTCTAGGCTGTTCCAGTCTTGCAACGAATTCTCCGTCAACATTCTTTCCTTTAACAGGAACTCTTAAATCTCCCTCAGGGATAAGCTCTACTGCTTTTTCGATGAGTTCAATTGACTGGAATACTTCACGTATTCTTACGATACATCTTGCATAGCAGTCGCCGCCTTCTTCGACAACAGGTTCAAAACCAAGTCTGTCGTAAACGCCTTCGCCTGCAAGTCTCATATCCTGAACGATTCCGGAGCCTCTTGCAACGGGACCTACAGCGCCAAGCTCTATTGCCTGTTCCTTAGTGATAACACCTACGCCGCAAAGTCTGTTTTTAACTGAAACGTCTTCCATGAACACATCTGTAAGCTCTTTGATCTCGGCTTTGATACTGTTTAATGTATCAACGATCTCTTTGAGAGTCTCATCATCAATGTCTTTTTTGACACCGCCGGGAACGCATACTGAGAATATTACTCTGCCTCCTGTTGTTTTTTCGAGAAGGTCAAGTACTGATTCTCTGAGCTTCCAGCAGTGCATGAACAGGCTGTCAAATGCAAATGCATCTGCCAGAAGTCCCAGCCACAGCAAATGGCTGTGCAGTCTGCTCATTTCGTGCCATATAGTTCTCAGGAATGATGCTCTTTCGGGAATTTCGATTCCCATAGCTCCTTCTACTGCCGCGCAATAGCCCCAGCCGTGACCGAAGCTGCATATTCCGCAAATTCTTTCAATTACATATACCATTTCGGTATATTCCTTTTTTTCCACCAGCTTTTCCAGACCTCTGTGAATAAATCCTATTGAAGGGATTGCTTCAATTACAGTTTCATCTTCAACTACAAGGTCAAGATGAACCGGTTCCGGTAATACGGGATGCTGTGGTCCGAAAGGAATAATAGTTCTTTTACCCATAATATCTACCTTCCTTTCTTAGCCTTCTGTGTTCCAAGGAGTTTTCTGTGCAACCCTGAAGAAATTGCCCTGATAATCTAATTCAAGATTTTTGAATTTGATACCAAACAGGTCGTGCATTTCGTTTTCGTAAATGAATGCACTCCAGATTTCTCCTGTTATGCTCTGCAGCTCCATATTTTCTGGAACCATAACTTTTAAATTAGTTAATGAATGGTCCTTATCAAATGAATAAAGAACCTCGATATGTCCGTCCTTGCACTTTGTTGCGCAGGCCTGACCTAATCTGTATCCATCAGCCTTCATACTTCTTACTTTTGCTAAAAGTTCGGAAGCTTCAACCGGTACAAATACACTTTTGATTTCACTCATTTATGCTTCCTCCTTTTCTTCTGCTACAGGCTCTTCAATTACAGGAGCTGCCGCAGGTGCGTTTTTCATAGTCTCTCTTTTTTCGGCTAAAACTCCAAGGCCTTTGACAACACCGTCAATTATAGCCTCAGGTCTTGCTGCACAGCCCGGAACATATACGTCAACAGGTATAACCTGGTCAACTCCGCCCTGTACATTGTAACATTCGGCAAATACGCCTGCCGAGCATGCGCAGATACCTACTGCAACTACAACCTTAGGCTCAGGCATCTGTTCATAAATCTGTTTAACAACATCCTTGTTCTGTTCGTTTACAGAACCTGTTACAAGGAATATATCCGCATGTTTAGGATTACCTGTATTGATAATACCAAATCTTTCTACGTCGTACATTGGTGTAAGACAAGCGAGAACTTCGATATCGCAGCCATTGCAGCTTGATCCATCGTAGTGGATAATCCAAGGTGATTTTGTTACATATGACATTCTCTTACACCTCCCCTATATGAAATACAGAAGGAACAGGTTGATAATTCCAAGTACAGCCGCTACTATCCACGCTGACTTGAAAGCTACCTGCCACTTCATTCTTGCAAAACTGTTTCCGATGAAAGTTTCAAAGAAGAAAGCAATTATTGCAACTACTATACCGATTATAACGCCCGCAATGCTTCCGTTCTGGAAGAACAGGAATATAAATCCGAGCAGGAATATGTTTTCATACCAGTGCGCAACCTCAAGCAATGCAAGTGTTGTTCCCGAAAACTCGGTTTTAAGACCTGCAACCAGTTCCTGATGCGCATGATGTGACATACTTAAATCAAACGGAGCTTTTCTGAATTTGATAGTCAGGATATACATGAATCCGATGAATATTCCCAGCATAGGGAGTATTCCCATTGATTCTGAGTTCATAATATCCGATACCTTGAAGCTGCCTGTAAATACATAAAATGCAACTGCAGTTAAAAGCACCATAGGCTCATAAGCCATTGTCTGAAGCAGTTCTCTCTCAGCACCAAGCTGCGCATAAGGTGAGTTTGATGAGTAAGCTGCTATAATCAGAAATGCGCTTGCTGTTGTAAGTGTAAACAGTACCAGCAGCAGATCTCCGCCTGCGAAGAAGAAGCATCCTGTAACTACTACAAACAGCAGGAAGCATGCAACGTAGAAGTCCTGTACCTTGTTAACTGTGATTTTCTCTTTTTCGAACAGTTTGAGTACATCATAAAACGGCTGTAATACCGGAGGGCCTACTCTGCCCTGCATTCTTGCGCTTATAATTCTGTCAAGACCTGCAAGAAATCCGCCTACGAAAGGTGCAAGTACGATATATGCCACGATAAATATTATCATCTTAACCATTATATTGCACCTCCTATCACATATCCTGCAAATATTACAAGAACGACTGCGATTGTAGCTGCCGCTGCAATACATCCGATCCAGTTCATTTTGTTTTCACCGAAGTATTTGTCCATATACCAGTTCTTTAGTGATACAGCAGTACTGCCCTGGAATGAGTTTCTGAAAGTCAGATTGTCTCCTTGGTTAACACCTGCAAGGTATATAGGAACGATTTTTTTCTTTGTGTTTCCGAAGAACAGTATTGTTATAAGGATTATAACCGCAAGCATAATGCACATAATCATCATATTGCCTGAGGATAACGCCGCCATATCAGCTCCGAGATAAGGAACTACCACTGCTGATGAAATTACAGGGAAGCCGAGGCATGTAACGAGTACAAGGATAACCAGAAGCGTATGTACGAATTTTTCTGATTTATGTACTGCGCCCTCTATGTTCTCAGTACCTGCAACAACTGCAGAGAGCTTGCCGAGCCATTTAACCCAGTAGAATACTGTTGTGGCACTTCCGAAGCATAATACTGCTACAAGGAATACGCTCATAAATACGTTTCCTGTTTCGATGAAGGCATCTAGTGCTGCCCATTTTGAAACAAGCATACCTAAAGGAGCAAGGAACATAGCTGAGATACCTATCATCATGCATGCTGCAAGTCTAGGCATTCTGTCGAACAGTCCGTCCATATCCTCGATGTTTCTTGATCCGATGTTGTGTTCTGCTGTACCAACGCACAGGAACAGAAGTGATTTAGTAACAGCGTGGAATATTATAAGCATAATGCCTGCCCATACAGCAGCAGTTGTGCCTATGCCTCCGCATACAACTATAAGTCCCAGGTTCGCTATAGTTGAGTAAGCGAGAACTCTCTTTGCGTTGGACTGTGAAATTGCCGCAAAGGATGCAAGCAGGAATGTGATGCCTCCTACTGCCATTACCATAATTCCGGCATAGTTAACCATACCGTATTCTGCATTTCCCCAGCCAAGACACGGAGCAAGCTTTAAGATCAGGAATACTCCTGCCTTAACCATTGTTGATGAGTGAAGCAGCGCTGATGTAGGCGTAGGTGCTACCATAGCGCCCAGCAGCCAGCTGTTGAACGGCATCTGAGCCGCCTTTGTGATACCTGCAAATGCAAGCAGTCCCACAGGAATCATTAATGCAGGGATTACTCCGTAGCCTGATTCACCGTAAAGGATAACGTCTGAAAGCTGCAGCGTTCTGATTGATTCATCCCAGCCGTAGCCTAAGATAATGATTGCAAGACAGAAACCCAGTCCGCCAAGCAGGTTCATTATTAAAGCTCTGAATGAGTTTCTGATGGCTTCCTTTGTCTTTGTGAAGCCTATCAGGAAGAATGAACATAGTGATGTTATCTCCCAGAAGAAGTACATCCAGATTAAGTTGTTTGAAGTTACAAGACCGAACATTGCAGCCAGGAACAGGAACAGCAGGAAGAAGAACCAAGGTCTTCTATCTTTTGAGCCTGCAGGCTGGTGATGCTGGAAGTCTTTCATGTAACCCATTGCGTATACGCATATAAGAGTACCGATAATTCCAATGATTAAAATCATTATTAGTGAAAGTTCATCCACATAAGCATTGTGTTCAACCTCAATGCTGTGTCCGGTTGTCAGTTCAAACCAGACCATTAAAGGTGTCTGAATAAGGGCAAATACTGCAGCCAGGTACTTTTTGTACTTGAATGCGAGTACTGTAATGACAATTGCCACACCGCACTCTATTATCATCATGATGTAGTTTACAATCTCACTTGAAAAATCAAAGTAGGTTGTACCATCACCCAGATAAGTTGCGGCACAGTAGATTGATACTGCAGCTATGATTACTGAAGCTGCAATAACAACTGTGTCTCTTGCCTTATCAGCTTTAACGATCAGAAGAACTAAGGCAACCAATAGTGGGAATAAAATTAGAAAAAATATTGTGCCCATTGAATCCTCCTATAACTTAACATTATTTCATAACTTACATTTTACATAAAATCATCTTTACAAACAACACCTTTTGTATAAAAAATTATGGTACTTCAGTTAAAAACTTTAGTATTTCCAACGTTTTAAAGATTTTATGGCAAAAAAAACATAGCAAAAGGCATTTTTCCACAAAATGTATGACAAGAAAAGTACCCTCCGGCAGCAAGTTTTGGAACATACGAGGCAATTAAAAATTCTGTATGTCCGAAAATACTTATTACGTCCGCTCCCGTATATTAAAATATATTCAGCGCCGGCGGCATTTAAGAACACAAATCATCAGATAATCCGCCCACGGATTTACCCTGCAAAAATCGGAAAAACAGGCGACTTCAGAAGCCGCCTGTATGATTATCATTTATTTTGCTTTTTTAGGCTCTACCTTCTTGTATACGAAGAAGAATACTATCATAAGTATTGCGCATACTGCTGTCAGTATGTAAAGTCCTGTCTGAATCGCTCCGAGAATTACATCTACATCAACATTTTCAAACATACCGTCGAAGTAGTCGCCTGATTCCCACGCATCTTCTGTTCCCCAGCCTTCATACCAAGGCTCGAAGAACAGTGCTATAATGTTCATAACTGTCATCATCATAAACAGGAAGGACATCTTCTTTGTATCTCCAACTGCAAGACCGGTCTTTTTGTTTGTAGGGAATCTTTCAGGATCCTTCTTGGTAAGTCCACCGTATTTTCTTCTCCAGATGAAGTAAAGTACAGGACCTGAAAGGATACCTACCATACCGCCCAGGTAGTAGTCTGAACCGTTGATGAAGTATGCAAGGAATGCCACGCAGATAGGAACTATGCATATCAGGCAAAGGAATCCGTATCCGCCAGGAATTCTGAATACATATTCTTCTGCAGGTATTCTCTTTCTCAGTATCATAGCTGAGATGTATACCATAGCATATGATGCTATCAGAAGCGCTACGTCAAGCACGATTACAAATCCAAACGGAAGCATGCACAGTATCAGGTTTACAATTGATACCGATAATACTGCCACATAAGGAACACCGTGCTTCTTGTCGCACTTAACAAGGATAGGAGGTGCAAGATGGTCGTCTGCAAGTGAGAAGAAACCTCTTGAACCTGACGCTATATATGTATTGTAAATCGAGCACTGTGCAAGAATTGCAACTACAACGAAGAATATCCCCATTGCAGGACCCCAGAAGTGTTCGCATACATCTGCATATCCTACGCAGTCACCTTCTGTACCCCAGTTTTCCCACTGGCCCAGTGAACCCAGACCTGCTGTTGTAGGCAGGATATATACTGCCATGATAAGCGGTACTGTTATGATTGTTCCCTTAGGAATCACCTGAGGGTTTGAAACCTCACCGGCTATTGTTGACATTGACTCATAGCCTGAGTACATCCACATACCGATTGAAATACCGCCTGCGATGTAGAAGAACCAGTCTCCGAGACCCTCTGCAGGCTCTGCTGTAATCTGGAATGAGATTGTTGATGCTGTCTCTGCATCTCCGCCCCAGTTTAAGAAACCGCAAACTGCTACCATGCCGAACGCTACCATTACGAGTATTGAAAGAATTGTACTTACAATACCTACATCCTTAACTCCGCGGATATTAACTATTGTGAAGATAAGAATCATTGCAAACTTGATAAGGAATTCAACTACAGGGGATACGTCCCATGCAGATGCCGCATATCCTCCGGCAAGAATTACATATAAAGTGTTGTCGATATAGATGGAAATAGTTCTCCACCAGCCTGCCTGGAATCCCCAGAACTCACCCAGAGCTTCCTGGACCCATTTGTAATATCCGCCCTCCTGAGGTCTTACCGAACCAAGTTCAGAAGCCACAAGACCGAATGGAAGTCCCCATACAAACGGAAGTACGCATAACATAATGATTGTCAGTCCCGGACCGCATTCAGGTATCATTTCTTCGATACCGTAACAGCCTGCAGCTACCAGACAGAAAATCATAAATACTACTGTTGAAACCTTGATATCATGTTTTTTCAAACCGTGCTCATCAACTTCAACAGCATGAGTTTTTACTTGTTCTCTCACGCTACATTTCCTCCTTAAACATAAAATAACATAAATATAATCACACGTTTATTATACACTTTAATTCAAAAACCACAATGATTTTCAGAAAATACAATCAAGTGAGCAAGAATATCGGCTTTTTCGGTCAAATTAATTATTATTTTATATTATCTTGTCGAATATATACATAAGCGCGCCAACTCCCGGCAGTCCCAGAACCGCCGAAACACCGATTGTAACTGCGTTCAGAGGCACTGCAAATGCTGTAAAATGAAGTGCCGCAAGCCCTGCAAGTCCCAGCGCCGACGAAGTTACAATCTTCAGCGAAGTCCTGCCGCAGTCAATTATAATTACTATAGCCGCGATAACAGAAAGTATCAGAAGCTGCTGATTTATTGCCATAATTTCTCTCCTTTTCATATACTGCCTGTATAAAATATTCCAGTAATGATTAAAATAGAATTAAATAATGTGATATGAGGTATGAATTTATGACTTCAAAGGAAAGGATAATCAGCACCGCAGGTATGCTAAAGAGCAGGCTTGTCGCTGCCAACAGAACATTTCTGAACAGCCGACTGCGTCCCGCAGATGAAAAAATGCTGCTGTTTGATTCAATAGAAAAAGCCTACTCAGATCTTGAGCAGGCTCAGTATGATTTTAATCAGTTAAGCGACTTTGCCGCTGTGGACTATGCTTCCTACAGCATACTTGCGGCAGAGGCAAAATACACATATCTTTTAAATCTTGCAAAGAAAAAGGGTATGCGCCTATAGCTCTCTTCTGCCCTCAAGGGCTTTGAGAAGCGTTATCTCATCGGCATATTCCAGATCTCCTCCTACCGGAATACCGTGAGCAATTCTTGAAACCTTGATGCCGGACGGTTTAATAAGTCTGGCAATATACATAGCTGTAGCCTCTCCCTCTATATTAGGGTTGGTGGCCAGCACAACTTCCTTGACATCATTTTGCTGAAGTCTGACTATAAGCGATTTGAGGTTGATGTCCTCAGGGCCTATGCCGTCCATAGGAGATATGGCTCCGTGAAGCACGTGATACAGACCGTTAAACTCTCTGATTCGCTCCATTGCAAACACATCTCTGGGACTTTCGACAACACAGATTATATCCTGCGCTCTCGACTGGTCAGAGCATATGCTGCATGGATCCTGGTCCGTAAGATTGCCGCAGACGGAGCAGTATTTCATCTGCTCTCTAGCATTAACTATGGCCTGCGAAAGGCTCATGGCCTGTTCCTCTTCCATGGACAGTATGTGAAATGCCAGCCTCTGCGCTGTTTTGCCGCCTATTCCCGGAAGCTTTGACAACTCGTTTATCAGCTTTGACAGCGGTTTTGCATAGGTTTTCATTACAGCAGTCCCGGAGGAAGTCCCAGGCTTCCTGTAAGCTTGTTCATTTCGGCTGCTGCGATTTCTTCCATCTGTCTTAAGGCTTCGTTAACCGCAGCCATTACAAGATCCTGAAGCATTTCTGCATCATCGGGATCTATTACATCAGGATTGATTTCGATATTTGTTATCTGCTTTGCTCCGCATACTGTAACAGTTACGGCTCCGCCGCCTGCGGTAGCTGTTGTTTCCATTTTATCTATTTCATCCTGCATTTCGGTCATTTTACGCTGCACGGCCTGCATCTGCGCCATCTGCGCCTGCATATTTCCTGCGCCGGGAGCCTTTGGTCTTTTGCCCGCTTTCATTCCTTTACCCATAGTAATCCTCCATTATTCTATTTCTATATTAAGCCCTAATTTATCTTCGGCTTCTCTTACAACACTGTTTATATCTGTTTCCTGCTTTCTGCCTCTGCTGCCTAAGGTGCAATCAAGGGTAAGCCTCTGTCCTGTCTGTTTTTCCATAAGCTCGACGAACATACTGCTGCTGTCCTGTATAAGTTTTCTGATGAACTCGCTGCCTGCGGCAACCGTAAACACTCCGTCTGATATGTCCGTCAGTCTGGACCCAGAACGAAGCAGATTGAAGCTTCCCTGTCTGCTGCTTGCCGCCTCAACAACAGCTCTCCATATCATATCGTAATCCGCAGGAGGCTGCGATGACTGCTGTACCGGCGCTTTAACAGAAGCAGCTTCCTCAGGCTCTGCAGGCGCTGTCTGCTGCACCGGTGCCGGCTGCGCCTTGACCGCAGGAGCTTCACTCCTCGCCGTCTGCTGATACATAATCTGAGGCTCCTCGTATACAGAGGCAAGCCTTACTATGCAAAGCTCCAGCAGCACTCTCGGCTGCGTTGACCACCTGGCATCGGCTATAGTCTTTGACAGCTCTATTATAGCTCTGTCTATCTCTGCAACCTCAAGGGTCTGGCTCTGCTCTTTAATCCTGTTTATATTTTCTGCCGACATATTGAGCATATCCTCGGGCGAGGATACGAATTTTGAAATCAGAAGCGCTCTGTAATGGGCCAGCCAGTCTTTCATAAACTGTCTGATTTCTTTGCCCTCCGACAAAACCTGCTCTAAAATCAGCAGTGCCTGTGCAATATTGTGAACCGCCACATTATGTGTAAGCTCTATAAATATCTCCTCAGATGAAGTGCCCAGAAAGTCAAGCACGTCCTCTCTGTCAAGGGTGTCCTTGCCTGCCGCAAGGCACTGGTCAAGTATGCTGAGTCCGTCCCTGACAGAACCGTCCGCATTGGCTGCAATAAGCCCTAAAGCTGCCTCGCTTACCTGTATTCCCTTGTCCTCGCATATGCTGCGCATGCCCTGTTTGAGCAGATTTTCGGAGACTCTGCGAAAGTCCAGTCTCATACATCTTGAAAGTATGGTCGCCGGAAGCTTCTGAGGCTCTGTAGTTGCCAGAATAAACATAACGTATTCCGGCGGCTCCTCAAGGGTTTTGAGAAGCGCATTGAAAGCGCCCTGTGACAGCATATGAACCTCGTCTATGATATAGACTTTTTTGCGTCCTGCTGCCGGAGGGTACTTGACGCTCTCACGAAGCTCTCTAATATTCTCAACGCCGTTGTTTGATGCGGCGTCTATCTCTATTACATCTATAAAGGTGCCGTTTTTGATGGCTATGCAGTTGGCGCACTGACCGCAGGGGCGCTCTCCCTCAGACAGACAGTTTACGGCCTTGGCAAGTATTCTTGCGGTTGTGGTCTTGCCTGTGCCTCTGGTGCCGCACAGAAGATAGGCGTGGCCTATCTCGTCCTTTGCTATCTGGTTCTGAAGTATTCGTACTATATGCTTCTGACCGAGTATCTCATCGAATACCTCGGGTCTGTATGCTCTGTACAGTGCCTGATACATAAGCCTTCCTTTCTAAAAAAATTGCCCTTTGAAAGCTCCGCAGTCAAGGAGAAGGCTTATCTGCGGCACATAAGAGCTTCCGCTTATTGCTGCTTCCTTCCGGACCTGACAAGGTTCGCAGAGTCTTATTGCGCAGGACCCAGACCAATCAGGCGGAGCTTTCAAAAGGCAATTCAAATTTAATTACCTATCTATTATATGAGATTTGCCCCTGCAAGTCAAGGGCAAACTCATCTAAAAGAAGCAGCCATAAGGCCGCCTCTTAAACTTTACTTTATTCAACTTTGACGCTGCCTTTTTTTGCTGCCGTCACCGCTCTTTCCTTTGGCTGCTCCTCGCTTTCATCGCGTCTTACAAGCTCGCCTACTGTGGTTGCAAGTCCCGCAATTCCCTGTATTTCAGACGGGATAATGATTTTGGTTGCCTTGCCGTTTGCAGCCTTTGCAAAGGTTTCAAGGCTCTTGAGCTTGATTACGGCATCATCTGCGCCTGCCGCCTTTATCATTGCAAGACCGTCTGCTGTCGCCTTGTTAATCATAAGGATTGCCTCTGACTGACCCTCAGCTTCTTTGATTGCAGTCTGTTTTTTGGCCTCTGCCTGCAGTATTGCCGCTTCTTTCTGACCCTCTGCAATCAGTACCGCGGATTTTTTCTCACCCTCTGCAATCAGGATTGCTTCTCTTCTTTCACGCTCGGCTCTCATCTGTTTTTCCATTGCAACCTGTATATCTCTAGGCGGCGTTATATTCTTGACTTCCACTCTGTTGATTTTGATGCCCCACGGGTCTGTAGCCTCGTCAAGCACCAGTCTTATCTTGGTGTTGATGTGCTCTCTGCTGGTAAGGGATTCGTCAAGTTCCAGCTCGCCTATGATGTTACGAAGTGTTGTCGCCGTCAGATTTTCGATAGCGTCCATAGGGTGCTCTACTCCGTATGTGTAAAGCTTAGGGTCTGTAATCTGGAAATATACGACCGTGTCGATTTCCATGGTTACATTATCCTTGGTGATTACAGGCTGAGGCGGGAAATCAATTACCATTTCTTTGAGGGAAACTTTTTTGGATATCTTGTCTATAACAGGAACCTTGAAATGCAGTCCAACCTGCCATGTGGATTTATATGCTCCCAGTCTTTCGACAACATAGGCTCTCGCCTGCGGCACAATCCTTATATTTGAAACTATGAGCCATATAAGGAATGCTATTGCAATAACTATAATTAAAAACTTTGATACGCTGTACATATACATTCAGTTTCCTCCTTAAATTTTCTCTGCGGGTGCAACTATAAGTTTAACACCCTCTATTGCCTTAACTTCCACCAGACTGCCTCTGGAAACGGTTTCGTTTTCTCTGCATACCGCAGACCACATCTGTCCGTTCAGCTTAACCTGTCCCACCTGCATCGGCAGAATATCCTCCTCCACCGTGGCTGTAAGCCCTATCAGCGCATCTGTATTTGTTTTTTCGGAGCCTGCATGGAGCTTCTCTACAAATATTCTTCTGGTAAACACCAGCAGACACACTGAAACCGCTAAAAATACAATAATCTGAACGGCCACCGGAATATCAAACAGGGCAAGTACAAATGCCGCCAGCGCGCCTATTGCAAACCATATGGTCGTAAGTCCCACGGTAGCCGCTTCTATTATGAAAAGCACTATCGCCGCTGCAAGCCATATTGCCGCCGCTCCGATATGAATTCCGAAAATCATCATATGTAAGCGTTCCTCCTTTCGATTTTCACACTTTAACTTCTAAAAGTATTCTATCATACTCTTTGATAGATTTCTATAGTTTTGTTAAATTTTTATCAGGTTTTTTCTGAATTTTTCGTATTTTATAGTGCAAGCCGGAAAACTTTCCGGCCTGACTGTACATTCATTATTTAACTGCCTTGTATAATTCGTCGCTTTCCGGCGGTGCTATCACTTCCGCTCCCTTATCCGTAATCATCATAACGCCGAAATCCGCAGGCTTTACCTCGCCTATGCACTTAATCATATCGATGCGGCCTTCAAGCTCCTGCTGTTTCTCCGGCGGCGCTATTATGAGCATGCATCCGCTGGATATGAGGCGCAGATAATCTATATCAAAGTGCGCACATATTTTTTGAGTTACCGGTTTTACCGGTATATCCGCTATGTTTATCTCTGCTCCAAGGCCTGCCACCTGACAAAGCTCCCAGACAGCGCCAAGCACGCCGCCCTCTGTTATATCGTGCATTGCCGATACACCTATGTCACCTGCAATTACGCCTTCCTTTACGACACTGACCATATCAAGCATTGCCTCGGCTTCATCAAGCTCCTCGGATGTAAGTATTGATTTCACCTCGTCCCTGCAGTCACAGGCTATGATGCCTGTTCCCTCAATACCGCAGTATTTGGTTATGAAGATTTTATCTCCTGTTTTTATCTCCTGCTTAATTTTGTTCTTCGGCTGTCTGCCTATGGCGGTGGATACTATTACAGGCTTATTGACCGCAGGAGTTATCTCCGTATGTCCTCCTATTATCTCAACCTCCATAAGTTCGGCTGCCGCCGCCGCCTGCTTCATTATGGTTTCTATATCCTCTTCAGTTGTACCCACCGGCAGCATTACAGCCAGCATTATTCCCACCGGCTGCACGCCGTTTGAGGCTATGTCGTTACAGGATATATGGATTGACAGTCTGCCTATATCGCTTACGGAAGCTGTGATGGGGTCTGTTGACATTACACAGATATATTCCCCGAAATCTATTTCCGCGCAGTCCTCTCCTATTCCCGGTCTTGTTATTATCTCATCTCTTTTGAATTTTATGTTGTCAAATATTATTCTTTTTAAAACTTCGCTGTCAAGTTTACCTGTTTTAAGCATTGTTTATCATCTCCAGAAATTCTTCTTCAGTTATAATCGGTATATTAAGTTCTTTGGCTTTTTTGTTTTTGGACGAGCCTGATGTGTTGTCGTTGTTTATGAGGTAGTCGGTTTTGCTGCTTACCGAGCCAGCTACCTTGCCGCCCATATTCTCTATGAGCTCCTTGAGCTGCTGACGGTTTTCAAAATGATTGAGGCTCCCCGTTATAACAAAGGTTTTGCCATCAAGGCTCTGCGGTATGTCAGCCTGCTGTTCCTGCTCAAAGGAAACTACCTGCTCCAGATCTGCTATTATCTCCAGATTATCTGCGGACTTGAAATATGACGTATAGTCTGCCGCCATTACATCACCTATGCCCTGTATCTCCACAAGCTGCTCAAAATCAAGAGCTTTCATACGCTCCCAGTCGCCTCCGCAGGCTCTGGCTATAACTTTGGCGTTTGCCGCCCCTATATTTGCTATTCCCAGCGCATATAGAAGTCTTGCAGCCGTAGTATGCGAAGCCTCCTTTGCGGCATTTACTATATTGTTAAAGGATTTCTCACCGAAGCCCTCCATACTGCTGATTTCGTTTTCAAATCTGTCAAGTCTGAAAAAGTCACCGTATTTCTTAATAAATCCGGCGTCTACGAATTTTTCAACTGTCGCCTCGCTCATTCCGTCTATATTCATAGCATCTCTAGATACAAAATGAGTAAAGGCTTTGATGTGCTTCACCTGACATTTCGGATTGGGACATACGAGAGTTTCAACCCCTGTGTCATCTCTTATCTCCGTATGCGCCCCGCAGACCGGGCATATCTCAGGTATGCTCACCGATGCGCTTCTCGTATGGTTTTCGAGTATCTGAGGAATTATCATATTGGCCTTGTAAACCTCTATTTCATCACCCTCTCCCAGCTGAAGCTGCTTCACTATGCTCAGGTTGTGAACCGAGGCTCTTGAAACTGTCGTTCCCTCAAGCTGTACCGGCTCGAATATGGCAACGGGATTTATAAGGCCTGTGCGGGACGGGCTCCATTCCATCTCTTTGAGCCTTGTTACCGCTGTTTCGTCTTTCCATTTGAACGCAATGGAATCTCTCGGAAATTTGGCCGTTTCACCGAGGGACCTGCCATACTCTATATCATCATATATCAGCACAAGTCCGTCTGACGGTATATCATAATCAGCAATGTTATCTGCAAACCAGCCTACAGCTTCTTCTATGCTGCCTGCATCAACTGTCTTTCGCTGTACTGTATCAAAACCCGTTTCATCAAGCCAGTCAAGCTGCGCCTCCCTTGAGTTTCTGAAGTCGACGCCCTCTGCCTCAACCAGCGCAAAGGCATTGAAGCAGACTCCGCGCCTTGCGGTAATTTCGCTGTTAAGCTGTCTGACGCTGCCGCTGCACAGGTTTCGCGGATTTTTGTATTTTGATTCAACGTCTTCAATCATATGATTTATTTTTTCAAAGCTCGAATATGTGATAAATGCCTCACCTCTAAGCACCAGCCTGCCCTTAAAAGGTATCTCCACCGGAAGATTTTTAAAGGTTTTGGCATTTGAGGTTACCACCTCGCCTATCTCGCCGTTTCCTCTGGTTACGGCCTTTGACAATTCTCCGTTTTCGTAGGTTAAGACTATTGTAAGTCCGTCTATTTTCCACGACAGAATTCCCCTCTGCTCTCCCAGAAATGCCCTGAGCTGCTCAACGTCCTTTGTCTTGTCTAAGGACAACATTCTCTTAGGGTGCGCTTCCTTTGGCAGATCGCTTAACACCTCGTATCCTACGTTTCTTGTAGGGCTGTCCGCAAAGATTATGCCGGTGTCTTTTTCAAGCTGCGTGAGCCTGTCGTAAAGCTCGTCATATTCTCTGTTGGACATAAGCTCTCCTGTGCCCTGCTCATATGCTTTTGAGGCTTCATTTAAAAGCTCTATAAGTTCACGAATTTTTTCTTTCACAGTATATATACCTCTATAATTTTTTAATCGGCGCTATATCCTTGGCAAGCTTTTTGAGCCCCACCGAGTCAAACATTATGCTTGCCACGTTGCCTTTAACCTCTATTACAAGGCCCTCTCCGAATTTGGCATGGCCGACTCTGTCGCCCTCGGAAAGATCAATTCCCCCGCTGCTCTTTGATGCCATATTCTGCTTGGCATATTTGAGTGAGTCAAATGGTTTTGCAGGAGCGGGACCGTCAAAGCCGTCGAGGCTTCCGCCGTTTCCGAAACGGTCACCCTGTTTTTTCTCATATACGGCATCACCGTCCATAAACTTTCTGTCTATTTCCCTGACAAACTGGGACTCTCTCGTAAAATCGGTACGGCCGTACATGGTTCTCATCTGGGCGCTTGTCATAAACAGTCTTTCCTTTGCTCTTGTCATGCCCACATAGCACAGGCGGCGTTCCTCTTCAATGCCCTCCGGCTTTTCGAAGGCTCTCCAGCCCGGAAACAGACCGTCCTCCATGCCCGGCATAAACACCACCGGAAATTCCAGTCCCTTGGCGGAATGAAGCGTCATAAGCACTACCGCGTCCTCTGTTTCATCGTGGTTGTCTATATCCGAAAGCAGCGCAAGTCTTTCCATAAATTCACTGAGGGAAATATTGCTTTCTTCGGCTTCCATATCATATATTACCGATTTAAATTCAAGTATGTTTTCTATTCTGCCCTCTGCCTCCACTGTATTTGCGGATTTAAGAGCATCGTAATAACCCGATGCTCTGAGAAGTCCGTCATATATATCCGAAACTCTCAGGTTGTCTTTTTCCGCCGAGTATTTCTGAATGCACTCCACAAGGTCTTTGACAAGCGGACGTGATTTTGCCGAAAGTCCCGCCACTATCTCCTCGTCGCAAAGCACCTCAAACAGACTCTGACCTCTAACCTCTGCAAGCGTTTGCAGCTTGGCAAGGGTTTTGGCTCCCATACCTCTCTTTGGCTCGTTTATTATTCTTGCAAGGGAAAGGCTGTCCGCAGGGTTTGCAACAAGCCTCATATATGCAATCATATCCTTGATTTCCTTGCGGTCATAATACCTAAGTCCGCCTAAAACTCTGTATGGAATATCTCTCTTTGACAGGGCTTCCTCAAAGGTACGCGACTGCGCGTTGGTTCTGTAAAGCACTGCAAAATCACTGTACTTATAGTCCGGTGATTTCAGCATATCTATTTCTCTTGCTATGTATTCCGCCTCATCCCGCTCATCATCGGCTCTGTAATAGCTGACTTTGCTGCCGGCTTCGGCGCTTGTCCACAGCTTCTTATCCTTACGCATATTGTTTCTGATAACGGAATGGGCCGCATCCAGTATATTGCTGCATGAGCGGTAATTCTGCTCCAGCTTTACCACCTTTGTACCCGGAAAATCCTTTTCAAAGTCAAGGATATTTGATATATCCGCACCTCGCCACTGATATATGCACTGGTCGTCATCTCCCACTACACACAGGTTATTGTGCTCCTGCGCAAGCAGTTTTATGAATTTATACTGTATTCTGTTGGTGTCCTGATATTCGTCCACCATTATATATCTGAATCTGTTCTGGTATTTTAAAAGCACCGCCTCATCTGTTTCAAATAGTCTGACTGTGTTTAAAAGCAAATCGTCAAAGTCCATTGCGTTGTTTTTTTTGAGGGTGCTCTGATAGGCCTTGAACACTTCATATACAGGCTTTGTCCTGAAGGTTTCACCCTCAAGGTTTATATAGTCCTCTGCTGTCATGCCGCTGTTTTTGCATGAGCTGATTATGGACAGATAATATGCCGGAGGGTATTTCTTGTCCTCCATATTCTTTTCTTTTATAATCGACTTGACTACAGCTTTCTGGTCTGCGGGATCATAAACCGCAAAATCTCTGCCGTAGCCTAATACCTCGCAGTTCATTCTGAGTATTCTCAGGCATGCGGAGTGAAATGTCATAATCCACATACCGCTTGTGCTGCCTATTAGCTGCTCTACTCTTTCTTTCATTTCACCTGCGGCCTTGTTTGTAAAGGTCACTGCAAGTATGTTGTAGGGGTTTACTCCCTCATCTAATATAAGGTGGGCTATTCTGCATGTCATTGTGCTGGTTTTGCCGCTTCCTGCTCCTGCAAGAATTAAAAGCGGACCGTCCTTATGGACAGCCGCCTCTCTTTGTTTATCATTCAGTTTATCAAGAATTCCCATCAATTAATTTCTCCTGCTATTTTCTTGAAAAAGTTCTTTCTGTCGAATAGGCTTTTTTACCCTCGATATTTGAATATGATGAAATTTTGACTTTGTATGCTCCTGTTACCTTTTTATTAAAGGTATAGCTTACAGCCTTCGGATTTGATATGTATTTGGTAGTAGTCTTTCCTTTATATACAAGTCTTACTCTGAAGCCGTCAGCGCTGCTCATTCTCTTCCATTTAACTGTTACCTTTTTGGTCTTTGAAGCCTTTGAAATCTTCGATACGGTCGGCTTTACAACTGAAGTTTTGTAGCTGTAGGATGATGTTACCTGCTGACCGTCAACCTCTGTAACGGAAGCCGCTTTGACTCTGTAGGATTTAGTGACTTTCTGGCTGAAAGTAAATTCCGAAACAGTCGCATCGGTTATCTTCTGCGTGTAGGTTTTGCCGCCTGTTACCAGCTTGAGTATATAGCCGTCGACGCCGTCTTTTTTGTTCCATTTAACTGTTACCAGTGAATTTTTTCTGCTGATTGATGAAACCGACGGTTCTGCCGCCTTTGCCTTGTTTATACGCTGCTGTTTTACTATTTCTACTGACTCTGATGAAAGAGTAATGCTGTCTCCTGCGGCTTTATCTGCTATGAGCTTCATTTCCTCTGCATTAAATCTGTATGTTCCCTCTGAGGTCTGTACCTCAAGCATTCCTGTCTGCATAATGGAGTTAAATACTGATTTTTTAACTGCAAGCGAGGTCTTGTCCGTGCTAAGCCTTATAATCTGCTGAACACTGCCGCCGCCTGTTGTGGCAAGCTCAAGCTCCGCCTCTTTGAGAAGCGCCTTTGCATCTGACAGTGCTTCTTCTGTAATATCGCCTTTGATTTCAACAATTGCTTCTGACGATGCAGCTTCGCCTTTAACTGCTGTGGTTTTTATAGTCAGTATGTTTTTTTCGTACTCAAACGAAGTTTCTGTTATATTCTTTACAGGCTCTCCGTTTTTGCCTGTAACTGTCCTTGTAATCTGCTGAACAGGATTTGACGCTGCATCTGTTCCCGTTCTGGTAATTGTTTTGGTGGTGTTTCCTGAAGCCTCATCTGTTGCTATATCTGATTTCTCACCTTTAAATGTCACACCGTTTTTAACTTCATATGAGCTTCCGGAAGTTTCTGAAGCATACCCTCTTGCAACAAGCGTCGCCGGATCTGTATTGAAGCTTCCGCCCCTTACAAAGCCTTTAGCGTTGTATGCTGCGCATGCTGAATATTTTTTAGAGTTGTATTTGCCGCCTGTGAATATTCCGCCGGATATATCCAGATTTTTGATACATCTGCTGCCGTCGGGGTTGTATGCCCAGAAAGCAATACCGTAAGTGCTGTTAAAGGTGCCGCCTGAAATGTTCACATCTATATCGCCTGTATACTTGGCATCTCCTGTAACCGCAACGGCCGCTCCGTCCTCATTGTTAAGGTTTGAGTCCGGGCTTCCTCCCGAATACGGAACTCCCACAGCCTCTATCGTAAGCGCATCATCTGATATAGGGGAGATTTCAAGTCTGCCGGATTTGATTTCTATTCCCGCAGCGCCTGTAATACTGCCGCCTTTAATGGTCGTGGTTCCGCTCTGAGGCAGATACATTGCCGTAGCATCGGATGTAATTGTGCCTCCGTTTATCACTATGCTTACGCCGCCGTGTCCTTCCTCGGCATTGCCCATAATAGCAATATCGCTTCCCGCTGTTTTAACGCTACCGCCGTTCATTACAAAGGTGGCTCCCTCATACTCCGTTATTACCGAACCGTCAAGTGTTCCGTCATTTAAAGTGAATTTGCTTTTGCGCGCGACTGCCGCCGAGGCATCACGACCCTGTATCTCACCGCCGTTTACCGTAACCTCTGATTTATCGTACAGATATACGCCGTATTTGCCGTAAATATATCCGCCGTAAAAATTGACTGTCGCACTGTCATCTCCGTATATGCCCGCATATTCAAAGCACGATATGTAGCCTCCGTATATGTTTGCAACAGAGCCTGTCTGTGTGTCTTTATCTCCGTTGACACGAAGTCCCGCCTGATATGTGCCCTGTATAATGCCGCCTGTGATGTTTACTGTTGCAGGCCATGCCATAACCGCTGTTTCGGCAAGTACGGAGCCTGCTGTTATGTTAACCTCTGAATTTCTCTTGGCATAGATACCGTAGGCGCTTGTCTTTTCAGGGCTGTATGTGTTCACTATGGAGCCTCCCGAAAATGTAAATCTGCCGCTTGAAACATATACCGCCACCTGATTGGCTGTCGCATATATCTTGCCGCCGCCTTTGGTGTCCGTAAATGTAATATCGCTGCTGTATACCTTTTCGCCGTCATAGCCTGTAAACACTCTGCTGCTGCCGCAGGTCAGAGTCTGTCCCGCAAGGTCCAGTGTCACAGGGACTTCTGCATAAAGATACAGATTTTCGGATAACGCTATGCTTCTCTGCAATGTCACAACATCATCTGCGATTGCATCTTTGAATGCATCTGAAATGGTTCTGTAGTAATATACATTATCAGCAAAGGTGATGGCAGCATCATATGATGAGCCCGGATTTTTCTCCGTAACACCGTTAAGATGTACTGTATCCGGATCTATTTCGGGTTTGCTGTCATCTCCTGCATTTATGTCTGAGCCGCCCTGCGGCTGATCGCCTGTTTCGTCTGCAAACACTCCCACAGGAAGCATTGCAAATATTACTGCAAGTGATAATAGTATTGCCAGTAGTTTTTTCACAAGCCGTACCTCTCATTCTTAAATAGATTATCTATATTATATATTCAATCCGTCATCATTTCAATATGATTAAATTTACAGGTTAAGCGCTTTGATATAGCTGCCGCTTATCCAGCCTGTTTTGTAAACGCCGGAAACCTTGTATTTAACCTTGTACCATGTCGTGCCGCTTACTGTTTTGCTGCTGTAGAGCACAAGGGTTTTGTTCTTAGGCAATGTAGTTATTCTGCCGTATGAAGTGCCCGCGCCCTTTCTCATATTGATAGCTGCTGTTGTTGTTCCTTTTTTTGTAATGGTAAAGTAATCTTTTATCATATAGCCGCTGCAGCTTTTGCCGCTCTGAGTGTACTTAACCTTGTACCATGTATGTCCCGATGAGTCACTTGTGCTTGCAAGTATTGTTACGGTTTTACCCTTGGACATCATTGTAACCACAGAATATGAAGTGCCTGCATGACTTCTCATGTTTATGTAATTCTCTGTGGTTTTGCCGTATCTGTCATACTTAGGCTTTGCGGTCGCTGCAAATTTTGATGACGCGCTTCCTTTGCTGCCGTCTTTATATGCATATATCCTGTAATAATATTCTCTGCCCTGTGTCAGCCCTGTATTCTTGTATTCGGTTTTGGCTGTGTTTCCGATTTTTTTGTATTTGCCTCCATAGGAATCTGCTCTGTATATATAGTAGCCGTCTGCATCTGATACACTGTTCCATTTCAAAGTGACAGAAGATGTTGTTCTGGATTTAAGCCTGACTCCCGTAGCCTTGTCTACCGATGGCTTCGGCTCCGGTTTCGGTTCAGGCTTTGGCTCCGGTTTTGGTTCAGGCTTTGGCTCAGGGTCTTCAGGTGCCTGTCCTCCGAAATACTTGCCGCTGTCATACCAGAAATTGCAGTCTACATTTCCTGATATGCCGCTTACCTTTCCTGAGCTTGTGTACTGCCAGCAAACGTAATCATATGTAAGTCCTGCCGATGTATTGTACTGCGCAAGCCACAGATCGCAGCCTGAGGATATTATCTTCTGCGGATACATATATCCGTTAAAGGTTGTAAGGTTTGCATATACCATAGGCTTGTAGCCCGCCGCTTTTACCTTGTCGCCAAATGCAGTGCACATATTGGTTATGGCCGTTTTGCAGGCTGTGTTCTTGTATTTAAGTGCGTTTACTCTGTAGCCTGATCCGAATTCAAAGTCGAATATAACGGGGAGAGTGATGTTGTACCCGCTTATCCTCGAAAGAATATAGTCGGCCTCCTCCTCTGCCTCCTTGACTGTTACCGCCTGCGAGAAAAAATACACTCCCACTTTGATGCCCGCATCAATTGCGCCCTGCAGGTTTTGCCTGTAATACTTATCCTCGTACAGGTTGCCCGAACCGTAGCCTCTTCCGGCAACCCTGATTATTGCAAAATCCACCCCGGCTGATTTAACCTTGTTCCAGTTTATTGTCTTCTGATGCTCCGATACGTCTATTCCGTTGTAGATATTCATACCGTCAAACACCGATGAATGTGTGTAAGTCCCCGATTTAAACGGGCTGTTTCCTGTCGCCGCAAAGGCCTGAAAAGGGAATAAAGAAGCTATTAATATGAATGTTATAGCTATGGAGCATACTTTTCTCAAAATCCGATACCTCATCTTTCATTTATTTTTGCTTTAATTATACCACACTTTAGCCGCATTTATGTTGTTTCTGTAACATTTTTTCTTGTTTTTTGTACTTAAAATTCCCGAAAGCACAAAATCCTCCGGGAATTCAAGTATTCAGTTTAAAAATTATTCGATTGTAAGGAAATCAGCAAAACCTGTGATTTCAAAAACATCCATAATGCTTTCGTTAACGTTGATAACCTTCATACCGCCTTTGCCGTTCATTATCTTCTGTGCTTTAAGAATAACACGAAGTCCTGCTGATGATATGTACTCAAGATCTGTAAAGTCAAATACGAGTTCATTAATCTGATCCAGTGACTCCTCAATGCATTTCTCAAGTTCAGGCGCTGTTGCTGTGTCAAGTCTGCCCTCAAGCTTTAAAACTGTCTGCTCTGCTATCTGTTTTTCTATGTTAAGACTCATACCGTATCTCCTTTTCAAATATAATGTGTCTCTATTATATCAGATAATATTGTTAATTAACACCGCAAAATTATATTTATTGCTTTTGTCTGCAAAAGTTTTATCTGCCGGAGCCAAATATCCTTGCCGCAGCGCAGGTTGGACATTCTTTGTCGCTTGAAAGACTGCCCATTGAAGGCTGATATGTTTTGCCGCAGGTACCGCAGACGCATGTTTTTACGCCTCCGTCCTCAGGCTTTGTGAGATACTTTGCAATTGCGCAGTCGTTGCAGAGGCTTTCTGTACTGAAGTTGCCTCTTGTAAATGTATACGGTTTGAGGCAGTCCTCGCATACAAGCGTCTGTCCTTCGAAAACGCCGCCGCTTACGGTTTCAAGCTCGCCGTCTTCAAGTCTGATTTTTTCTGTCTGTGCTCCTTCTTTAATTGCTGACAGTTTTCCTTTAAACAGTTTCATTTCTTTTCTCCTGCTTCATATATAGTGGGGCTGTTGAATGCTTCTACTTTGTTTTTGTCGCAAACATTTCTTTCACATAGTCGCTGATCTGAACCACTTCATACTTGGTATAATACTTGGTATATTTAATCTTGTATTCCCAGCTTCTTCCGTCATATCGTTTATCGACCATTTTTCCAAAGTGGAATACTGTATCCCACGGATGGAGTTTGAACATCACATTGTCTCTAATCTCCAGTTTTGACGGCGGCATATTTATTATCTGCACCGCTGCCTCCTGCCACACAGTCAAGTTTGTCATCTGCTATTTCGTTATTAACAGTGTCATATATTTTTTCTATGTCATTTACTTTTTCGAATTTTTTCATTGAATCATCCTCCTGCTCTCTCGGGCTTGCTTGTGTTTCTATTTATTTATACAATAGAAATACTAAAAGGTATAGCAGTTTTAAAAAATTTATACCTGGAAACTAATCTCTGTAAGAGCATTATATAATAAAACAGATATGAATTGTCCTGAAAATATATAATTACAGCAGACAATTAATCACAAACTGCCTGCTGCATAGATTTCATATTAGATTAATCTTATTCAAACTCTTCTTTGTAAAGTTGTTATGTGGTGTTTTTCGTTGATTTTTAAGGCAGGAATCAAGGCGTTTTATATGGTTTCTACATATTGCGTAGATTTTCTAGGGATTGTATTGTCATTTTGTTGTCAGTATTTCACTCCCGCTCCTACTTCACAAAGGGACATTATCATAGCCTACCTATTTTCCATTTGTTATCCTATAGATTAGTATCATATTATATAATGAATCCCATAATAATGTTGACTTTCCAAGTTTATCAGGACTATTCCCAAATTGTGCCGAACTTTCCAAAACCGATGTGACAATCTGCTCCTTTTTCTCATCCCATACATTAAACGGAGAAATAGTCCAATCATACCGCCCATCCTTTTCGCACACTAACGCTCTGAATGCTCCAACAACTGGATACATAATTCCTTTTGGTACGGTATAATCCATCTCAACATTCGAAAACATAGAAATTTTTTTCACATTATCTTTACCATAATTTGAATACGGCTTGCTTCCATACCTTCTATTAAGTTCCTTAGATACTTTAGCAAAATTAACCTCTATATCATCCCAAAGTTTAAAAATATCTGGAATAATTTTCGTCATTTTCTCAATTACTGCTTTTCTATACTCAGGGTCTTCTTCTTTAACTCCTGGAGGAGACATTTTTAAAAATTTATTCAAACTTGCTGCCTTACCTGTATATGACTGAATAGGATGAGTAGGCGTCATCGGATCATACAATATAGGGTTAAACATATTAATTATAGATATAATTTCTCTAACATCTATAATATTATTAACATCCTTATTTCCCCAGAATTCGTTTTGTCTAAACGAAATTCTATCAAAATATTTTTCACCCTGAATCCTTTGATTTTCAATAATTCTTTTGATGGGGTCAAAAGTACCTCTTAATTCCTCTATAGATTTATCATCAACTGCCACAGAATTATTTCTTGCTTCGGCTAGTTCTTCTATACTGTCAAAACTAGTAATTACCTCTACTTGCACATATTTTTCATATATTGGTTTTATCTCTTCCTGATATTTTAATATTTGACGATATGTATGTCCACCATCTACAATACCATGCATATTGGGATTAAGAAACTTAATTGTAGCCATCTTTTCTTTGTTATCAAAAGTTACCTCTTCTGCCGAGAGTAAAATTCCTCTATTTAACACATGAAAATTCTTTTTACTACTACGTAATGATTTTGCAATATCTCTAGCAACATCTGTGGTAAGTTTCTGTTCTCTTGGGTTAACCGACAACCACTCCAACCATTCAGAAGGAATATCTGCAACATTAACAAAGAACTGATACTTTGCAGCCATAGCTTTTGAATCATATGGATTGTCAAACTTTTTAAAAGATTGGCTCTTTAACTTTTTTAGTGGTACAGACCACCCTTTAACTTTATGGGTGTTCTG
>ERZ857745.1019-NODE-1019-length-36984-cov-18.761786_pt1 | contig 36984 bp, 32 predicted proteins | sample MGYA00519699_ERZ857745 | MGnify/ENA primary metagenome ERZ857745 (study PRJEB31778, sample SAMEA3449357) | human gut metagenome | biome: human gut; feature: human-associated habitat; material: faeces | place: United Kingdom | collected 2010/2012 ... | reverse complement strand
AACCCCCGCTACATACCCCTTTGACAGTGTGTTTTCCTAATAGGAGCTAATCATATGTGATCACATGGACCAGCGTCCAGCGGAACGTGGCCATGGCCTGCGGCGTGGGCAAGACGCCGGAGGAGCGCTATGAGCATGCGGCGGAGTTCGTGCGCATGGTGGGGCTGGAGGACTACGCCGACCTGACGCCGGTGGAGCTGTCCACCGGCATGAAGCAGCGTCTGGGACTGGCGCGCGTGCTGGCGGGACAGGCGCAGCTGCTGCTGATGGACGAGCCCTTTGCCGCGCTGGATTTCCTGACCCGCGCCGAGCTGCAAACCCAGCTCCTGACCATCCAGCAGCGCCTGCCCCGCACCATCGTTCTGGTGACGCACCAGCTGGAGGAAGCCCTGCTGCTGGGACAGAAGATCGTGGTCATGCACCCGGACAGCACGATCTGCGAGTTCGACCTCACCGACCTGCCCTATCCCCGCGACCCGGACAGTCCGCGTCTGCGGCAGCTGAAGGAGCAGATCACTGCCCAATGCCGCATGGCCACAGCAAACTGAAAAAGACCCCCTCCCGCCCTCGGAGAGAGAAGGCGGGAGGGGTTTGTCTATATTCTCTGCCAGATCAGGCGGGTGCCGTCCGGCTGGGCGGCGACCTGCCCGGCGTCCATGAGATAGCTGAGATACGACCGCACCGTGCTGCCCATGAGGGCATACTGGGGCAGGGACATGGCCAGCCCGTAGGCGGCGAACACTGCGGACAGCAGCTCGTCAAAGGTCACGCCGGTACACAGGGCGGCGATGCGTTCCGCCGCCTCGTTGGTGCGGTCGATGTTGTACTGCGCCAGCGGCGCGATGTCCTCCGTGGCCGCCGCATGGGAGGGGATGAACAGGGCGGCGGACATGGCCTTGACCCGCTCCAGCGTGGCGAGATAGGCGTTCACGTCGTACAGAAAGGCGATGCCGTACTTGTCCAGCGTCTCCCGGGAGGCCAGACAGTCCGCCAGATACACCACGTCATCCGGTGTGCGGAAGCCCACCATATCCAGAAAGTGTCCCGGCAGGGGCAGCAGCTCCCAGCCCTCCGGCAGTACGTCCGCCGTCAGGGGCGCGGCGTCGCTCTCCTGCGCCATCAGAAACTTGTTCCGCAGCGCCTTGGGCGGGCAGCCGCCATACAGCAGGGAGGGCTCCAGCACCGTGCGGCAGGTGACGTACTGCTCCATACCGGGGGCGTAGATGGGGCAGCCGGTCTGCTTTTGCAGGTACTGGTTGCCGCCGATGTGGTCGGCGTTGGAGTGGGTGTTATAGATGGCCGTCAGCTTCCAGCCGTTGGCGTCCAGATGCTGACGCACCTTGCGCCCGGCATCCTTGTCGCTGCCGCTGTCGATGAGGCACACCTCGGTGTCGTTCAGGCGCACCAGACCCACCTTGGCGGGGCTTTCGATGTAATAGCTGCTTCCCTTGGCCTGGATCAGTTCATACATAGTGCGTTCCTCCGTCGTTTTTCTGTATTGTACCACGCGCCGCGCTCCGGCGCAAGAAGAAAGGCAGCGGCAGAGCGGCCAGCAAAATTCCGGGAGAGCTGTTCCCGCTGCCGGCTTTTTTACAGAAAGCACTTGGCTTTTTCCGGCTGTCGAATGTATAATAGAGGGGAAATACAGAGCATCCTCTATGGATGCGGATAAGGAGCATGCCATGGAACATCTCTACGAAAAAGCGCAGCAGAGCGCGGAATTTATCCGCTCGCACATGACCAAGCGTCCGAAGATCGCCGTGGTGCTCGGCTCCGGCCTGGGCAACCTGACCGCCGATTTTACGGAGACGGAGGAGCTGCCCTACCGGGACATCCCCAACTTCCCCGTGTCCACGGTGGAGGGGCACAAGGGCGCGCTGCTGGCGGGCAAGCTGGGCGAAAAGGAGGTCTATGCGCTGGAGGGGCGCTTCCATTTTTACGAGGGCTACTCCATGAAGGAGGTCTGCTACCCCTTCTACGTCCTGAAGCTGCTGGGCGTGGAGCAGGTGGTGCTGACCAACGCCTGCGGCGGCATCAACCGCAGCTTTGCGCCGGGTACGCTGATGCTCATCACCGATTTTATCAACATGATAGGCACCAACCCGCTGATCGGCCCCAACGACGAGCGCTTCGGCCCCCGTTTCCCTGATATGACCGAGCCGTACAGCGCGGAGCTGCGTGACCTTGCCAAGCGCACCGCCAATGAAATGGGCATCGCCTATCAGGAGGGCGTGTACATGGGCTTCATGGGTCCCTGCTACGAGACGGCTGCCGAGATCCGCGCCTTTGCCGGTATGGGTGCCGATGCCGTGGGCATGAGCACGGTGCCGGAGACCATGGTCTGCAACTACATGGGCATGAAGGTGCTGGCCGTCAGCTGCATCACCAATATGGCCACCGGCATCCAGACGGTGAAGCACAGCCACGCCCGGGTGCTGGAGATCGCCAACCGAGCGGGGGATACCATGTGCCGCTGGCTGGGCGCGGTCATTCAGAAAATGTAAGTCACACCGGCGGAGAAAGGAACGGACGCCCATGAGGGACGGCAACATCATCTTATCCGTGGCCAAGGCCATGGAGCTGCTGCAGATACTGAGCCGGGCGGGAAGACCCCTGTCCCTGAAGGAGCTGACCGACCTGTGCGGCTATCCCAAGAGCACGGTGTTCGGCCTGCTGACCACCATGCGGCTGCACGACGTGGTCACGCAGACGCCGGAGGGGAAATACACGCTGGGGCTGCGGCTGTTCGAGTACGGACGGCAGGTGGAGCGTTCATGGGACATCTCCCGGGTGGCGCGCCCCTATATGGAGCACCTGTGCCGGCAGACCGGCGCGTCCGTGATGCTGTCCGTCTGCGAGGGCGGCAGCGTCATCACGCTGGATCAGGTGGAGACGCGGGGCGGCCTGCGTGTGGTGTCGGATACCGGCTCCCGCCTGCCCATCTACTGCACGTCCCAGGGCAAGGTGTTTCTGGCGCACATGTCCCGCAGCGGGGCGGAGGCGCTGCTGCGCGGGCAGAGTCTCACCCAGTTCACGCCCCACACCATCACCGACATCCCCGCCCTGCTGCGGGAGGCGGAGGCCTGCCGCGCCAACGGCTACGCCATCGAGAACGGCGAGTACAAGATCGGTCTGCGCTCCATCTCCGCGCCGGTTCGCACCGTGGAGGGCAAGGTGCGCTACGCCGTGGGCGTGATCGGTATGTTCCGCAGCGTTCACTCTGAGGAGTTTCACGCCGCGGTGGAGCAGGTCCGCGCCACCGCCGCCATGATCTCCGCCGCACTGGGCTACCAGAGCAACCCCGCCGGCTGAGAAAAAGGGCGTTGTGCGCGGCGCTCCGCCGCAGGGGCGGATGACCCTGCCCGTCCGAAAGACAAGACCTCCGGCTCACGCCGGAGGTCTTGTCTCTTTCCTACGCGCCGGGGGAGGGCGGCAGGCATGGTATTCTGTTGCTTCGCAGGATCAATAGCTGCCCAGGTCGGCGCTGGCATCGCCCTCGACGCTCTTGCCGAACTCGTAGTCGTTGCCGGGCAGGAGGGCGTTCAGGATCACGCCCGCCAGAGCCGCGATGGCCAGACCGGTCAGGGTGATGTCGGCGCTGCCCACGGTGAAGGTGATGCCGCCGGTGGAGCTGAAGCCCAGGCCACAGACGAAGATCACTGCGGCGATGATAAGGTTGCGGGACTTGGTCAGGTCAACGCGGTTCTCCACCACGTTGCGCACGCCCACCGCAGAGATCATGCCGTACAGCACGAAGCTGACGCCGCCTACGATGGCCGTGGGGATGGAGTTCACCAGCGCGTCGAACTTGGGGGAGAAGCTGAGGATGATGGCATACAGCGCAGCCAGACGGATGACACGGGGATCGTACACGCGGCTCAGCGCCAGCACGCCGGTGTTCTCGCCGTAGGTGGTGTTGGCGGGGCCGCCGAACATACCGGCGAAGGCGGTAGCCAGGCCGTCGCCCAGCAGGGTGCGGTGCAGGCCGGGATCCTCGATGAAGTTCTTGCCGGTGGTGGAGGAGATGGCGGACATATCACCGATGTGCTCCATCATGGCGGCGATGGCGATGGGCGCCATCACCAGGATGGAGGTCACGTCGAACTTGGCCAGGACGAACTTCTGCAGACCCACGATGTCGGCACCGGCCACCTCGGTGAAGTCCACCTTACCGGCGATCAGCGCCACGATGTACGCGCCTACCACGCCCAGCAGGATGGGGATGATCTTGATCATGCCCTTGCCCCAGATGTTGGCCACGATGATGATGGCGATGGCCACCAGTGCCAGCCACCAGCAGGTGGAGGCGTTGGTCACGGCGGTGCCGGACAGGTTCAGGCCGATGAGGATGATGATGGGGCCGGTGACGATGGGCGGGAAGAACCGCATGACCTTCTTGGCACCCACCAGCTTGAACAGCAGCGCCAGCACCAGATACAGCAGACCCGCGATCACCACGCCGCCCAGCGCGTAGGGCAGCTTCTCCTCGCCGGTCATGGCGGCGAACTTGCCGGTGTTCAGATCAGCCACCGCCTGGAAGCCGCCCAGGAACGCGAAGGAGGAGCCCAGGAAGGCGGGCACCTTGAACTTGGTACAGACGTGGAACAGCAGCGTGCCGATACCGGCGAACAGCAGGGTGGTCTGGATGGACAGGGGCAGTCCGTAGCCCGTCACCAGAATGGGCACCAGCACCGTAGCGCCGAACATGGCGAACAGGTGCTGAAGACCCAGCAGGAGCATCCGGGGTATGCCCAGCTCCCGCGCGTCGTAGATGGCGTCGTGTCCGAGTTTTTTGTTCATGTGTTGTGACCTCTCTTTCTCGTTCTTCTGTGTATGTTGACTTTTACTTGCAAACAGCCTAAAAAAATGACCGGTGAAAAACACCGGTCAAATGGAAACAATATCAGAAACAAAAACAGAAGGAGCGTCCGTCCGCTTTTTCACAACAGTCTTGCAGGTCATGGCACGTTCCTCCTCTCAATTTGTCCTGCCTATTATACGGGGCGCTACGCCAAAAAGCAATACATGTCTGCTCCAATTCTGCGGCGGATACACAGAAGTGCTTTTGTTCGTATTGCACAAGCTCATTCACCCTGCTTATGGCTGCCATCGGCCAGCTTCAGCCGCCGCCGCAGCCCCGGGCACACGCCCGCCGCCACGATGATCTTCACCGCGTCGCCGGGCAGATAGGGCAGCATCCCCGCCCACAGCAGCGCGGACAGCGTCATGCCCTTTCCCATGTAGACGTTGAGGATCAGCGCCATATAGGGCATCCCCACGGCATACAGCACCGCCAGACCCGCCAGCGACGCCAGCGCCATCCGCCGGGGGTCAAGGCTCTCGCCTGCCGCGGCGCCCACCACCCACGCCGCCGGGATCAGCCCCAGCAGGAAGCCGAACGTGGGCTGGAACACATAGCCGAAGCCGCCGCCCATGGTAAAAATGGGCAGCCCCACCAGCCCCAGACACACATATATCAGCTGGCTCAGCGCGCCCCACTTCCGCCCCAGCAGCAGCCCCGCCATGGCGGTGAACAGGTATTGCAGCGTCACGGAGCTGTATCCCATGGGGATGCGCATAAACGCGCCCGCCGCCGTCAGTGCGGCCAGCAGCGCCGTATAGACCAGCTTGCGTGTGTTGTTCATGGCGGTCGCCTCCCGTGCCTTTCTTTGCCCCGATGATACTAAAAATCTCAGCACCTGTCAACTATACAGCTTGGCGGAAAAGTCCGAACGGACTTTTCCGCCAAGCTGCCTGCAAAATCTCAAAATTAAATACTATATCCTTCCCTCCGATATTTGTGACCGGGCGGATTTATCGACAGACTATATTTACAAATACGGCTCCCGGTGGTAAAATTGGGTTTCCGATGGAGGGAGGTGCCGCCTGTGGCATGGAGCATCCTGCGCTGCGATGAAGTGGATTCCACCAATAACGTATGCAAGACGCTGGCCGCGCAGGGCGCGGACAACACGGCGGTCATCGCCCGGCGTCAGACCGCCGGGAAAGGCCGTCTGGGACGATCGTTCCTCTCGCCGGAGGGCGGGCTGTACCTGTCCGTCCTGTGGCGCGGCTGCCCCGCTGGGCAGCTGCTCACCGTCACGCCGCTGGCGGCGGTGGCCGTGTGCCGCGCCATCCAGCAGGTCTGCGGCGCGGTGTGCGGCATCAAGTGGTGCAACGACGTGGTGCTGGACGGGAAAAAGCTGTGCGGCATCCTGACGGAGTCCTCCCTGCGGCCGGACGGCGGTGCGGAGTGGCTGGTGGTGGGCATCGGCGTCAACGTGGCGCAGACGGCCTTTCCGCCGGATATCGCGGATATCGCCGCCTCCCTTGCCATGCAGGGGTACAGCGTGTCCCCGGACGCGCTGGCGGAGGTGCTGCTGGAGCAGCTGACGGCCATGCGGCAGGCGCTGCCCCATCCGCAGGCGTGGCGGGAGGAATACCGCCGCCGGTGCGTGAATCTGGGCAGGCCGGTGCGGGTGCTGCGGGGCGATGCGTCCCGACAGGCCATAGCGCTGGACGTGGATCAGCAGTTCGGCCTGACGGTGCGATACGAAAACGGCGAGACGGAGACAGTCCGCAGCGGCGAGGTGTCGGTGCGGGGACTGTACGGATACATAGAATGAGGTGATACGAGCATGAACGCAAAACTTCTCGGTCAGCTGTTCCTCACCTTTGCCAAGGTGGGGGTCATGACCTTCGGCGGCGGCATGGCCATGCTGCCCATCCTCCAGCGCGAGGTGGTGGAGGACAAGGGCTGGGCCACGGATGAGGAGCTGGTGGACTACTTCGCCATCGGCCAGTGTACCCCCGGCATCATCGCCGTGAACACCGCTACCTTCGTGGGGCAGAAGCAGGCCGGTATCCTGGGCGGCATCGTGGCCACGCTGGGCATCGTGTTCCCGTCCCTTGTCATCATTACGGCGCTGGCGGGCGTCATCAACAGCTTCTCCCATCTGGCGTGGGTGCAGCACGCCTTCGCGGGCATCCGTGTGTGCGTGTGCGTGCTGATCTTCAACGCCGTGGTGAAGCTGCTGAAGGGCTCCGTCAAGGACTGGCCGGCGGCGCTGATCTTCGCGGCGGTGCTGGCGGCGGCGCTGCTCACCGACCTGTCGCCCGTCGTCTTCGTGGCGGGAGCTGCGGCGCTGGGCATCGTCATCCAGAACTTCATAAGGAGGGCGAAATAATGCTGTACCTCCAATTATTCTGGGAGTTTTTCAAGACCGGTCTGTTCGCCGTGGGCGGCGGACTGGCCACCTTACCCTTCCTGCAGGATATGGCCGACCGCACCGGCTGGTTCACCCATGCGCAGCTGGCGGATATGCTGGCGGTGTCGGAGTCCACGCCGGGGCCTATCGGCGTGAACATGGCCACCTATGTGGGCTTCACCACCGGCGGCGTCGGCGGCGCGCTGGTGGCCACCCTCGGACTGGTAACGCCCTCCGTCATCGTCATTCTCATCGTGGCGGCGTTCCTGAAGGCCTTCCGCGACAGTAAGTGGGTCAACGCAGCGTTCTACGGCCTGCGCCCGGCCTCCACCGCTCTGGTGGCGGCGGCGGGCATCTCCGTGGTGCCCATCGCCCTGCTGCACAGCGGTATGACCGGCTTCGCCGCCCTGAACTGGCCGGCCATCGCGCTGGCGGCGGTGCTGCTGGTGTGTACCAACTGGGTGCCGGTGGTAAAGAAATGGCACCCCATCGTGTTCATCGGCATTTCCGCGCTGGTGGGCGTCCTGCTGAAATTCTGAGTAAAAAAAGGAAGCGGTGCTGTGCACCGCTTCCTTTTTTTACAGCCCCGCCACCAGCAGCGCGGCGGCGGACAGCGTCCCCACCGCCAGCGCGTAGGGCGTGGTAGCGCGGATGATGGTCAGGTTGGACACGCCGGAGCCTGCGGTAGTCATCAGAACCGCGTCGGCGTAGAAGCACAGACTGTACCCCAGCGTCACGCCGCTCATGACGGCGGCGATCATCAGCGGTGCGGCCACTCCCGCCGCCAGCCCCATGGGGATGAACACCGGTATGGCGATGGTCATCACCGCCCAGCAGCCGCCTACGGCGAACACCGTCAGCGCCACCAGAAGGAACGCCAGCGGCGCGATGAGATACGCGGGCACGGCGCTGCCGATGCCGTTGATGAGAATGTCGAACAGCCCCAGCGCACGGTTGGCGTCGCTGAGCATCAGCCCGAAGCCCACCACAATGGCGATGCTCACCATGCCCTTGGCGCCCGCAAAGAAGTGGCTGAAATACTCGCCCACCGTCATGCGCCTCCGGAGCACATACAGCAGGAACTGTACCACCAGCGCGATGATGATGCCGTGCAGCAGGTCGTTGTCAAAAAGGACGGTGCCGCTCACCAGCGCCGCCAGCGGGATGATGGCGTTCCACGCGGAGGAGACGTTGTCCTCGTCCACGTCCGCGATGTCCACCAGCTTTTCCGCGGAGCCGGACTGCTCAAAGGGCGCGCCGCCGGACGCCACCCGCCGGTACGCCTGCTTCAGCCCGCCCACCTTGGGAAATGCGCCCAGCGCCAGCAGCAGGCTCAGCAGTATCATAGCCAGCGGATAGAACATAAACGGCACGGCGCGCAGATAGTCGTCAAACCCCAGTCCAAAATCGGAAATCAGCCCCACGCTGAAGGCCGTCCAGCTGGTGAACGGCACCGTGACGCACAGGCAGCAGGCCATGATGTTGGTCTGCACCGCCAGATGCTCGCGGGGGATGCGGTTTCTGTCGCTTACGCCCCGCAGGGAGATGGTCACCGTCAGCGCGTTGAGGTACTCGTCCACAAACATGACCACCGACAAAAGCCACGCCAGCAGCAGCGTGCGCCGGGGCGTGGAGGCCACCTTTGCCAGCAGGTCGCGGAAGCCCATCAGCCCACCGGAGGCCTGAAACAGAGCGATCATGCCGCCGAAGCTGATGATGACGCAGAGGGCAAACTGATAGGACGAGCTTGACAGGGTGGCGTACATGGTCTCGATGGTGCCGGTGATGAACCGCCCCCGGTGTACCAGCACCATGGCCAGCAGGGTGGCGAGCACCATGGCGTCCGCCATCTTGCGGCTTTTGAGCGCGTATATGATCAGAAACAGCAGCGGTATAAACGCCAGAACAGCGTGCAGCATGGTGTACTCCTTTCTTCGCCTCCGTACAGGCGGCGGCCACAGTGGAAGCCGCATTTGGCCAGAATGGACGTCAGTCCGGCAAACAGCGCCGAACCGAATGCAAACAGTATCCACATGACCCGTCACGCTCCTTCTGTGCGGTACCCTGCATATCGATTATATCCCGCCGCAGCCGGTAATGCAAGGTGTGCGCGGACAAAAGAGGACAGCGCCCAAGACCTTTGACGCGGGCATCGCCCTCTATGCAGGCATGGCGGCGGGCGGCGGGCAGCGGGAGGGGAAGGCGCAATTGCAGTGCAAGTTACGTACAAGTTATGTACAAGTCATGTACAAGTAAGTTATGTACATTTTATATGCATTTCCTCTTGCTTTTTGCAGCATTGTATGGCATAATGGTGGTATACGTGCCATGCGGCGAAAATTCGTTCCACTGAGGTGCGCGCGGGAGAGCGCGGGGACGTGAGGAGGAAAAGGAGAGGACTATGAAACGACGTATCGTAAGCGTACTGATGGCTCTGGTCATGGCGCTGTCGCTGCTGCCGGTGCAGGCACTGGCGGAGGACGCAGCCGTGGGGGAGCCGGTAACGGAGATCAAACAGGCAGAGCAGACCGGGGAGGGCGAAGAGCCCGGCGACCCGGAGGAGCAGACCGGGGAGGGCGAAGAGCCCGGCGACCCGGAGGAGGAGCAGGAGCCGGGGGAGCCGGAGGAGCCTGTGCGGGAATTTGTACAGGGAGAGGCGCAGCTGACGGTGTCCACGGCGGCGATGGCGGCGGGCACCGCCGGAGAGAGAACGGAGCCCAGCAACATTTATGAAGCTCTGAGCGTCGGCGGTAGCCTCAAGCTGCTGAACGATGTCGAGTACTCCGGCAGCATGGACGTGGCCTTTGACCTCGTTATCGACCTGAACGGCTATGTGCTGAAAATGACCGGCATTAAGGTGGAAAAAGGCGTACACCTGACCATCATCGACAGCGACCCCCAAAAGGAGCATAAGTTCACCCCCAACGATGACGGCCTGTGGGTGCGGGATGAACAAAACGGCACAAAGACCGTCAAGGGCGGCGTTATCTATGGCGGCACGGGCAGCAGCATCGGGACATCTGTTTACGGCGGCGGCGTGTACGTGGAGGGCGGCGGCCAGTTCACCATGGAGGGCGGCAATATCGTGGGCTGTACGGCCTCCGCCACCTTTCAAGCGCGGGGCGGCGGCGTGTATGTGGATGGCGACGGCACGTTCACCATGTCCGGCGGCAGTATTGCGGGCTGCACGACGGTGGGAGGTTATTCTTATGGCGGCGGCATCTACAATGAAGGAACCATGACCTTGTCCGGCACGGCGGAGATCCGGGACTGCCATGCAAAAGACAGCGATGAGGGCGATGCTGCATATGGCGGCGGCATTTCTGACAGCGGCAGAGCTTCTCAGATCAGCGGCAATGTGAGGATCACCGGCTGTACGGCCAGCGGTGGTGGAACGGACGCCGTGAGTATGGACACCGGAAGTGTCATCAGCGGCGGCACGTTTGACGGCTCGGTGCAAAACACGGGCACGATCAGCGGCGGTACCTTTAACGGCAGGGTGGTCAACAGCAACATGATCACCAACGGCACCTTTAACGGCGAGGTGGTCAACGACTACGGCACGATCAGCGGCGGTACCTTTAACGGCAGGGTGGTCAACAGCAACATGATCACCGACGGTATCTTTAACGGCGAGGTGGTCAACGACTACGGCACGATCACCGGCGGCACCTTTAACGGCGTGGTGACAAATTACAGCACGATCACCGAAGGCGCGGTCAGCGGTATCATCGTGACCTATCAGGTCAACGGCGCGCACTACGCCACGCAGATCGTGCCCAGCGGCAGCGCGGCCATCAAGCCCGTTGACCTCGCCAAGCACGGCTACACCTTTGACGGCTGGTACACCTCCGACGGCGCGCAGTGGAATTTCACCACTGCCGTCACCGAGAACATTACCCTCACGGCTCGCTGGACACTCAAAGCTCAGGAGGTCTCAAACGAGCAGGAGCTGACCGCCGCACTGGCAGACAGCGCCAACGGTGTGGTCAGGCTGACGGCGGACATCACCATTACGGCGGGGCTGAAGATCACCCGCGATGTCACCGTGGATCTGAACGGCCACGTCCTGCGCTTTGACCAGAGCGCACAGCCCGACAGCATCTTCCGCGTCACCAGCGGCAGCACCCTGACGCTGGACGACAGCGACCCCGCGGCGGCCCACAGCGACGCATCCCTTCCCGCAGGCGGCCTCATCACCGGCGGCAAGGGCTATGCGCAAGACAATGGCGCGGGACAGTCCTACACTTACTATGGCGGCGGCGTGTATGTGGAGGCGGGCGCGTCCTTCGTGCTGGCGGGCGGCACCATCTATGCCTGCGGCGTCCAGAGCGGAGCGCAGTCCGCGTATGGCGGCGGCATCTATGCCGAGGGCGGCTCCGTCACCATGTCCGGCGGCGCCATCCGGAACTGCGTCCTCTCCGCCAACAACGGCGCCAACGGCGGCGGCGTATACATTTACTCCGGGGCTTCCTTTACCATGGAGGGCGGCGTCATCGCCGGCTGCTCTGCCATGTCCGGCGGCGGCATCTCGGCATCCGAGGGTACCGTCCGGATCACCGGCGGCCGCATCGAGAACTGCAAGGCAAGCGAACGCGGCGGCGGCCTGTTTGTCCGCGGCCACGCAGACCAGATATCTGTTCTGGACGCTGTGATCTCCGGCTGCGAGGCGGAAAACGGCGGCGGCGTGGCCCTGATCGGCTTTGCTGAGCTGGAGCTGGGGGAGAACGCCCGCATCACGGGCTGCAAAGCCACCAACGGCGCTGCAACTTATATGGATCTTGGCTTGACCTATGCCGTCAATTATCCCGGCTGCTTCCTCTATGCCAACGGCGGCCGGGTGGAGGGCACGGTGTATGTGGGAACGAACAAGATTGGCACAAAAAATAACTACGTAGTCTCCGTAAAGGCCACCAACGCCATCGACCACACGGACGGGAAGCCTACCACAGTCTTTACCGACAATGTCTCCTGCGAGGGCGACATAAGGGGCGGTATTTTCCATGGCAGCGTCACCGTGACGGACTCTAATGGGAACATGGGCACAGCGTGGGAGAAATTCTGCGGCAACCTCTCCGGCGGCACGTTCTACGGCCCTGTCACCACGGAGTGCCATGTCTCCGGCGGCACATTCTATCGCGGGCTGACCATGAACAAGAACGCCAAGCTCAGCGGCAAGCCCATGAACACCGGCGCTGATATCAATGACAAGACCAACATCCCCAACCCCACCGGCACGCCTGTCACCGTGACCTATGACTACGGTGAGCGGGGCGGGATCTATGCCAAGCAGATCGTCCAGGCGGGCGAGAAAGCAGTCAAGCCCGATGATCCGAAAGTGAACGGCCTTACCTTCGGCGGGTGGTACACTGACGAGGACTGCACGGACGGAAACGAGTATAACTTTACCGCGCCTGTGACGAAGGGCATGACCCTGACAGCCAAGTGGACGGCGAATTCGTACACCATCACCTTTGATACCAACGGCGGCAGCGCGGTTGCGCCCATCACGCAGGACTACGGCACGGCCATCACCGCGCCTGCCGACCCGACAAGAGAGGGCTATACTTTCATCGGTTGGGACACGGAAATTCCCACGACCATGCCCGCCGGGGATATGACCATCAAGGCGCAGTGGAGGATCAACCAGTACACCGTGACCTTTGACACGGACGGCGGCAGTACAGTCGCACCCATTACGCAGGACTACGGCGCGGCCATCACCGCACCTGCCGACCCGACAAGAGAGGGCTACACTTTCATCGGCTGGGATAAGGCGATTCCCGCGACCATGCCCGCCGGGGATATGACCATCACGGCCAAGTGGAAAGACAGCGAAAAGCCAACGGGCGAAATCAAAATCAGCAAGAACAGCTGGAAATCGTTCCTCAACAATATCACCTTCGGGCTGTTCTTTAAGGACACGCAGACGGTGACGATAAATGCCGCCGACAACAGCGGAACCGTGTTCGTCTCTTATCTGGTGACCCATCAGGATCTCTCCGAGGCGGAGCTTCAATCTCTCGTATTCAGCGGGTACCAGGAGCCGTTCCACATAGACCCCAACGGGGAGTATATTGTTTATGCCATGCTTGCTGATGCGAGCCTGAACGTAACATACCTTCGCTCCGACCGCATAACGCTTGATAATGTTCAGCCGGTCATCGGCGGCATAGAAAACGGCAAGACCTATTGCAAGGCACAGACGGTCACGATCAACGAGAAATATGTGGATACCGTCACCGTAAACGGCACGGCGGTCACGCTTAACGAAAACGGCGGCTTTACCCTTGCTCCGGCAAACGGCGGGCAGAGGATCGTTGTCACCGATAAGGCGGGCAACACCGCCGAAATGACCGTTACGGTCAACGACGGGCATACCTACGGTGATTGGGTGTCCAACGGCGACGGCACCCACACCCGTAAATGCACGGTGGACGGCTGCACCGGCTCCGAAACCAAGGACTGCTCCGGCGGGACGGCGACATGCAAGGACAAGGCCGAGTGCGCGGTCTGCGGAAAGACCTACGGCGAGCTTGATGCGAAGAACCACGCCGACTTAAAGCACGTCCCGGCCAAGGCCGCCACCACCAGCGCGGAGGGCAACATCGAATACTGGCACTGCGGCGGCTGCGGCAAGTATTACAAGGACGCCGCCGCGCAGGACGAGATCACGCAGAAGGATACGGTCATCGCCAAGCGGCGGGTGTACTACGCGCCCAGCCTCTATCCCGTGCGGAACGGCACCAATCCGCCCAGCGGGACGGAGTATTCCGGCGGCGTTTACGGGCTGATCTTCCGCGCCGCCGTGTCCGGGATCACGGGCGTGCAGGTGGACGGCAGGACGGTCGGCAGGGGCAGCTACACCGTCGAGGGGAGCTATCCCGTGGAGCTGTATCTCAAGGCATCGTACCTGAACAGGCTGGCCAAGGGCGGGCATACGCTCACCGTTCTGACGGACAGCGGGAGCCTGACCGCGGCGTTCACCATCGGCAGCGCCAAGACCAGCCCCACCACCTTTGACGCGGGCATCACGGTCTATGCAGCGGCGGCGGTAACGTCCCTGACGGGACTGGAGCTGCTGCGCCGCAGACGCAAGGAAGAGGAATAAGCGGAGATAAAAAAGCGCCGGCCTTCGGATGAAGGCCGGCGCTTGCGTCTGTCAGTTTGTGTTTTCCGGCGGCGCGGCGCCGTCCGCCTTGTCTGTGATGGTGGGGATGAACGCCTTAGCCAGCTTGCCGTGACCTCTGTGCTTGATGTAGAAGTAGCCGATGGTGCTGAATACCACCGCGCCGATGAAGTTCACGAACAGATCCTTCATGGTGTCGTACAGGCCAATGTCCAGATAGCCGCCGAAGCCCAGCTCCTGCCCGTTTACCTGCACGGAGGTGATGCCGTCGATGGTGACGGGGATGTTGCTGTTGGTGGGATCCAGCATCACCGAGGTGATGGAGTTGACCACGGTGTCCTTCTGCATGTCCATCTGGAACAGCCGATCCATGCCGAATTCGAAGAATTCCCACAGCACGCCCACCGTCATGGAAAAGCAGAAGGCCACCAGCGCCACATAAATGGGGGACAGCTGGAATTTGATGCGGCTGTTGCGGTTGAGAATGTCGATGAGCGCAAAGCCGGTGGCGGCGCACAGGAAGCCGGTGGTGGTGTGCAGCATGGTGTCCCAGTGGTGGAACGTGATGAAATAGCATTTCAGCTCGCCCAGTATCTCCGCCGCGAAGATAAACAGAAGAATGATGATCTCCAGCGTGGACGGCAGCTCGATGCCGAAGTTCTGCTGGATGAAAAACGGCAGCATGAACAGCGCCAGCACCAGCAGGCAGATAAAGGCGCTCTCGTATTCGCCGCGGAGGACGGAGGACACCAGCGTGGCCAGCACGATCAGCCGCAGAATGGTGTATACGGCGAACACGGAGGGCTGGCGGCGGATGGCGGCCTTCAGCTGCGCGCCGGTGCGGCGCGGTGACTTGTCAGATGGCTTTTTCATGTGTGACTACTCCTTATAAAATTGCCGCATGGCGGCGATGAGCCGGGGGTAATCCTCCGCGCCCATGACCTCCACCGCCGCGTGCATGGCCAGCTGCGCAAGGCCGATATCCACGGCGCTGACCGGCACCAGCGTGCCGGCGATGCTGCCCAGCGTGGAGCCGCCCGGCAGATCGGAGCGGTTGGCCATGGTCTGCACCGGCACGTCCGCCCGGCGGCACAGGGCGCGGAAGGCGGCGGCGGAGCCGCCGTCGGTGGCGTAGCGGCGCGGTGCGCTGAATTTCAGCACGATGCCGCCGTTGAGCCGGGGCGCGTTGTCCTTGTCGCTTAGCTCCGGGTGATTGGGGTGGATGGCGTGGGCGTTGTCGGCGGACACCAGCAGGCTGCGGGACAGCAGCATCTGATAGCCCTCCTCGTCCACGTCCAGCGCACCGGCGATGCGCCGCAGCACGTCCCGCAGCAGGGTGGAGGCGGCGCCCTCCGGCGTGGCGGAGCCGACCTCCTCGTTGTCCAGCAGGCAGAACACCGGCAGGTGCGCGCCGCCGCCGCTCTCCAGAAACCCGTGCAGGCAGCCCCACACGCAGGCCTGATCGTCCAGCCGGGGCGCCATGAACAGCTCGCCGCTGCTGCCCAGCCGCGTGCCCGGCTGGCGGCAGTACACCAGCAGGTCGCTGCCCAGCACGTCCTCCGGGCGCAGCCCGGCGGATTCCGCCGCCAGGGTCAGGATGTCCGCCGCCCCGTCGCTTCCGGCCAGCGGCAGCGTGTCCACGTTGGCGCGGTACTTGACGCCGTCGTTGGCGGCGCGGTCGAAATGAATGGCCACGCTGGGGATCACCAGCAGGTCGCGGTCGATGTTCACCAGCGTCTGGCGGAGGACGCCGTCCTCCTCGGTGAACAGCCGTCCGGCCACCGACAGCGGCCTGTCGAACCAGCTGGACATGCGCAGGCCGCCGTAGACCTCCGTGTTCAGCCGCAGATAGCCGCCGTCCCGCAGGGCGGCATTTTCCTTCAGCTTGAAGCAGGGGGAGTCCCCGTGCGCCGCCGCCAGACGGAAGCCCTCCGGGGCGTGCTCCGGTACCCGGAAGGCAATCAGGGCAGAGCCGCCCCGCGTCATGTAATATTTCCCACCGGGGCGCAGCTGCCAGCGCTGCCCCTCGTCCAGAGGGGCATATCCGGCCGCCGCCAGCAGCTCTGCGGCGGTGGCTGCCGCGTGGTAGCAGGTGGGGCTGCGCGCGATAAGCTGCGCCAGTGTGTCGATGTATGTCCGTTCCATGGTGTTCCTCCTATGCCCGGTGCCGGGCGGTATGTGGTAGTTTGTCAGGCGCTCACTCCGCCAGCTCCAGCACCACCGGGCAGTGGTCGCTGCCGGTGACCTCCGGCCAGATGTCGGCGCTTTTTACCCGGGGCATCAGCCGCTGGGACACGATGAAGTAGTCGATGCGCCATCCCGCGTTGTTCTCCCGGGCGTGGAAGCGGTAGCTCCACCAGGAGTAGGCACCGGTGCGCTCCGGGTACAGGGCGCGGAAGGTGTCCACAAAGCCGCTGGAGAGCAGCTGGGTCATTTTGCCGCGCTCCTCGTCGGAGAAGCCGGGGTTCAGCCGGTTGGTTTTGGGGTTCTTCAGGTCGATCTCTTGGTGCGCCACATTCAGGTCGCCGCAGTAGACCACCGGCTTCACCGCGTCCAGCTCCATGAGGTATTCCCGTAGGTCGTCCTCCCATTCCATGCGGTAGTCCAGCCGCGCCAGCTGATCCTTGGAGTTGGGGGTGTAGCAGCATACCAGCCAGAAGTCCTCAAACTCGGCGGTGATGACCCGCCCCTCGTGGCGGTGGATGTCCGCGCCGAAATCGTAGGTGACGGACAGCGGCTCCCGGCGGGTGAACACGGCGGTGCCGGAGTAGCCAGCCTTGTCCGCGCTGTTCCAGAACATGCGGTAGCCCGGCAGGTCGAACTGCGCCTGCTCCGGGCGCATTTTCGTCTCCTGCAGGCAAATGATGTCCGCGTCCGCGAAGGCGCAGAAATCCAGAAATCCCTTGCCCAGACACGACCGCAGGCCGTTGACGTTCCATGAGATCAGACGCATATCAAGCGCTCCTTTGTCTGTTGTTTTCCTCAGCATACCATATTTTCGGACGGGACACAATGGCGGCGGGAAGAAAAACATTTTGAAAAAGTGGCACGGGTAGTTGAGCGATTGAGAGAAGAATATCCAGAGAATGTCTTTGCCTCAGCTTTTGAACTACCTGCGTTTTCTGCGCTGGCGTCGCTCGTCTTCCAAAACCAAGGCTTGCAAGTTTTTTAGGTAATCGTTCTCCGCACGCAGTCGCTGCACTTCGGCCAGCAGATCTTCTTCCACCTCTTTTGGTAGCTGCTTTGACCGACCAGTGCTGCTGCGGCCCCGTCGCTCAACCGACAAGCCTTCCGGCCCTTCTTCCAGATAAATGCGTTCCCAACGCTCTATAATTTTATGGTCGTTAATTCCAAATTCCTGCATCGCTGCATAGATGTAGCCAACTTTAGCTTCACGCTCAGCGGTGAGACATCTCCCCGCACTGCCGATATGGGCATTGGCCTGTATGCGGCGCTTGCCCTGACATCCCTTACCGGTATGGCCTGGGTGGGCAAAAGGAGAGGATCCGGTCGTGAAAGCTAAGTCGGCATAGTGTGTGCTGTGAGGTTGGAAAAGTAAACCATACAAACAAATGGAGCCTGCCGCGAGGCAGACTGATCAAGCCCAGGGGTGAAGGCCGGATAAAGGCCTTTACCCCTGGGCGCGTTTGTGTGAAAATTTAAATCAGCGGCATTGTCTTTCGATGGATGCTACCGTAAAAGTTGCTGATAATTGACTGAATAAGAATAAAGCGCGGCGTAATATACCGTATTTGGGGTAAATTGTGCAACATGCACAAAAACTGCTTGACAAGTTCTATATGTAATTTGCGGCAAAGGTCTTGCAAATAATAACATAATATGGTTAGAATTCTGTTGGTTTTGCGGGATTCAGGGGGGATTTTGCCGCTCAGGACCCTACAAGGCGAAAATTTCCTGATTGGATAGGGGTAGATCACAAATGCAAAAGATACATGTCACCAAAAAGATCCTTTCTGTGCTTTTGGCCGTTGTTCTGCTTTGCGCCGTGCTGCCTGCCCGTGTAACGGGTGAGGAGCCGGCGCTTTTTCGTGTCGCGCTGCTGTACAGCGATACCACCAATGCGGAGGGCGGCAGCGTCAAGGTCGCTTTGAAGCTGACGTCACAGGATGAGAATGATGACAGCTACAACGCGTACCACTTCGTGCTGCGCTATGACAGCGAGAGGCTGGGCTATGGGGGCATTGCAGCAGCCGGTGAGGCCATGCCGGAGATCGTGGAGGACAGCAACGGTACGTTGACCATCGCGGGATACGGTGAACAGAGAATCGGACAGTCTTTTGTTGTGACGTTTAACGTCCGGGCGGTGGGCGATGCGCAGGTGACGTTGACGGAGGCCTATGTGGATCGCGGTGTCAATGCGCTGAAGGATGCCCGTGCTGCCGATATTACGACGAGCACTGTGACCATCCACGCGGGCGGCTGCGCCGTGGAGCTGCCGGATGTGGAGGGCATCAGCGGCGCGAGCTTCGTCCTGAAGGGGCAGGACTACACCTTCTCTGCCCCGGCAGGGATGGACTACGGCTTTACCGCCGAAATGGACGGGCAGGCGGTCGCTGTGAAGGACAACGGCGATGGAACGTACACGGTGAGCGCTGTTACCGGCAATCTGGTGATCTATGCCTCTGAACCCGTTTCCCGGACGTACACCGTAGAGCTGACCGGCAGCGGTCAGGACGATGTGGTGAAGTGGTCGTCAAAGGCGACGTTCGGCAACGACTATATCTTTTCTGTGAACCGCGCCAACAACTATGATTACGCCGTGTCCGTCACGGTGGGCGGCCGCCTTGTGAACCCCATTGCCAACGGCAGCACCTACACCATCCCCGGCGGGGAGATCACCGGAGACGTGGTCATCACCGTCATCAAGGCGGCGCAGTCCGGTACCACGCAGGTGGTGTTCGTGGGCAGCGGCGCGGCGGATGTGATGGACGGCAAGGGTAGTTATCAGGCCAAAAATGACAAGGAATTCCAGTTCTTTATTGATCCGACGGACGACTGCACCTACACCATCAGCGCCCAGCGAAGCGGCCGCACTGTGACCTTTGAAGCCATGGAGAGCGAAAACTGGTATCGCATCCCGGCCTCTGAAATGACCGGCGGCATCATCACCGTGACGGTGACCAAGACCCAGCAGCCGCGGATCAGCGTTACTGCCAGTACCTTTGTAAAACGGGACGGCGACGAGGTGGTGCTGCTGAAGGCGGTGCCGGGGACGGCGCTGCCCGCCGGCAAGGGGCTGTATTACGGAAGCCAACCTATGTTCTGGTCGCAGGAATACGGTGCCTATGTGTGGCTGGTGGTGACAGGGGACAGCCTTCCCAACACGGTGTCTGCCGCTCGGAAGCAGATCACAGTTGGCACCGGGTCGTCCACCTCTCTGCGGTACAGCGGAGATGTCAACGGCAGCGGAACGGTGGATATCAATGACGCGCAGTACATTTACGAGCTGTACCATGCCAATCTGTATGCAGATACCGCGGGTGCCGGCAATGTGCTGCAGCTGCTTACATGTGATATGAACCGCGATGGACAGATCGCCGTGGATGATGCCCGCGTTGTGGCTTATAAGCTGATAAGCCGGTAGTGTAAAAGAGCAAACAGAACAGCGCTGCCTGATTTGGAACCAAATCAGGCAGCGCTGTTTGTTGTCAGGGTTATTCCCACTCGCTCCCTGAAACCGTGACCTAAACGATTTTGTATAGACCGTTTAACTCCGATTATCAGGATTACTTAGATTATCCAAGAATTACGGTGTATCATAATTCCTGTTGTCATTGTGTTGTCACGAAGATAGGTTGGTGCGGGATCAAGCTATATAGATATTATAGCGCTGTGCTCTTTGAATTGCAATACCGCTTTTCAAAATTTACACGCAACTTTTTTAAAAAGCGTGCAAAACATATTGATTTTTGAGGGCCTGGGCATTATAATATAAACACGCATAATGCAAATATTGCGTGCAGAAAGTTGGTGACAGGTTGAGCAAGTACGATATCGTTAACGAAGTTTTTGGTGCCATCGGAGAAATTGCAAAGAAATCGGATTTCATTTCTGCCGGACTCAAAGGCCAAGATGTATATGCGCTTTGTAAGCAGGGGTATCTCGAGCGTGTGAAGAAAGGGTATTACAAGCTGGCTGTCGGGGACGAGCCCAAAGAGGAGCTTATCCTTTCGAAACTGATGACGTACGGGGTTATCTGCGTTGAATCAGCTCTATTCTACTACGGCTATAGCGACTTTGCGCCCAGAGAATGGTCGATTGCCGTCCCACGCTCTTATTCCAGAACGGTGAAGGCGATTCAGACAGAAGTGCCGGTGAAAGCGTATTATGTGCAGAATCCGATGTATCACCTGGGGGAAACAACTGGCACCTTCAATGGCGTAACACTTCCAGTCTATGACCGTGAACGCACCGTCTGCGACTGCTTCAAGTACCGCACGAAGCTGGATAACGAGATATTCAACAAAGCCGTCAATGCTTATGTGGCGGATGAAAAGAAAAACCTTGCCAACCTTTCCAAATACGCAAAGGAAATGGGTGTTTATAAGAAAATGATGAGTGTGATGGAGGTGCTGCTGAATGGCTGACGTGGCTGCATCCGTGCTTGCACGGCTCAAAAACAAAGCCGCAAAAAGCGGCAGAAGCTATCAGCTCTGCTTACAGCTTTTCTGCCAGGAAGAGTTCCTGCGCCGACTGGAAAAGTCAAAATATGCGGAAAACCTGGTTCTCAAAGGCGGACTGTTCCTCTATTCCCTCACGGATTTCGATAGCCGTGTTACGGCTGATGTGGATTTTCTGCTCAGAAAGATGCCCAATACACCGGAACAGCTTCAAGCGATATTGGAGGGGATCATTGCAACCCAAACAGGCAACGATTTTATCACATTTGAAATCAAAAATGTGGCTCCCATTGCTGTGGCAAAGAAGTACGCCGGTATTGGTGCTTCCCTCGTAGCAAGGATAAAGAACACAAAAACTCCTTTTGGCATTGATTTCGGTGTGGGGGACATCATCGTGCCGAGGCAGGAAAAGCGGAAGATGCCAACGCAGCTTGACGGTTTTGAGGCTCCGATGGTCAATACATATTCGCTGGAAACGACCGTTGCCGAAAAACTGGATGCAATTCTCAGCCTGATGGAATTTTCCAGTCGGATGAAGGATTATTACGATCTCTATTATCTTGCAAACAAGTTCGATTTCAACGGTGCAACGCTGACGGAAGCACTGAAAAAGACCTTTGAAAACCGTGGACACAAGTTCACGGTGGAGCAGTTTGAGCAGGTCATGGCCTTTGGCAGCGACGATGCAATGCAGAAGAAATGGAAAGCCTTCTGCCGGAAGATCGATACAAAGACCGATGATTTCAATGTCGTGCTGAGAACGATAGATGCTTTTTTGAATAGCCCGTTTGCTGCGGCAGTACAGCTCGTAGAATATTCGGACTGCTGGTCTGCGTCAAGTGGAAAATGGAGTAAAAATAGGGGTGCAGAATTATGATTAGAGCTGATATGATTTCGACAGTTGGCAGAGCATATCTAACAAGTAATATTGAAAACGATGAATACAGTTATCCCAAGGCATTTTCTGCTGCCTCGCTGACTTTTGCGCCCATTCAAAATAGTGCGGGCCGTAGATTTGAAAAGTTGGATATTCGTTTTGTTAAGGATAACATTTCTGTCCTCATAGAAACAAAACAGAATTTTACAGCAGCAGATGAAGAACAATTATCCGCTTATGTCGAATATGAAAAGGCACTGACTGGGAATAAAATCATTGCCATACTTGCTAACACAATAAATGATAATGTCAAGGTTTGGCGCGGCGTTATTTCCGACGGTGATCTGATGTCGAAAGAAACGGCGCTTCGTACAATGGACGAATATGTTGATTTTTATACATCAAAGATCAACGATAAGGAAAAGGTGATGCAGAACACCTATAAACTCAATGAAATGCTGCATCGCCATAGCATTCCTGAAAAACTGCGTAGTCAGTTTGTTGGAACGTGCCTCCTTGCGTTAAAAAACGGTCTCGACTATTCCACGCCCTCGCTGACCGCTGCACAGATTCGGACCCGAATCAAAGAGGTATTGGAAGACCTACTCAACTCGGATATTAACAAAGCAGAAAAGCTGGCTCTGCTTAACAGAAATGTCCTCGGAGACCAGTATGTCAGACAGCTTAACATTGCTGCTTTCAGGGAAATATTAAAGTTCATCGAAGATAACATATTGCCTTTTATCAATGACAAGAGCACCTCCGGACAGGATTTGCTGAATCTGTTCTTTGTCACATTTAACAAATATGTTGGCAAGTCGGATAAAAACCAAGCCTTCACACCTGACCACGTTACAGATTTTATGGCAAAAATAACGGGTGTAAATAAGCATTCTGTCGTACTCGATCCTTGCTGCGGAAGTGGCTCTTTCCTTGTAAGAGCAATGACTCAGGCGTTGGATGACTGCGCTACTGCTGCTGAGCAGGAAGAAGTGAAAAAGCATCAGATTTTCGGTATCGAGTTTGATGAAAATGTGTATGGCCTTGCCACAACGAATATGCTCATTCACTCGGACGGCAATTCTAACATTGTAAAGGGAAGCTGCTTTGCATTGGCGGAGTGGATCAAGGAAGCAAAACCGAATGTGATTCTGATGAATCCTCCGTATAATGGCCAACGAGTCCATCTTCCGAAGGTCTATGTTGATACTTGGGCAAGGGACAAAAAAGAAGATCCGTCAAAAGGATTATATTTTGTAAAGTATTTGGCTGACACGCTAAATTCTATCAATCATCAGGCAAAACTGGCAGTATTGCTTCCCGTTGCCTGTGCTATCGGTACCAGCGGCGAAATAGCCCGACTCAAAAGAGAAATCCTTGAGGAAAATACCCTCGATGCCGTATTTACCCTTCCAAATGAAATATTCTACCCAGGAGCAAGTGCTTCTGCTTGCTGTATGGTTTTCAAAATTGGAATAAAGCACACCGATATTTCCAACCCTGATACATTCTTCGGATATTGTAAAGATGATGGCTTCAAAAAGAAAAAGAATCTTGGCCGAGTAGAGCAGGTTGATTCGACCACCGGAAAGAGCCGTTGGGTAGAAATTGAGAAAGAATGGATAGAGCTATACAGAAACCGCCGTTCTGTCGATGGTCTTTCTGCCACACATAAAGTCAGCGGTGACGATGAGTGGTTGTGTGAAGCATATATGAAAACAGATTATACAAAGCTTTCAGAACGGGATTTTCAGCAAACAATAAATGATTATCTCGCCTATCTTGTGAAGGAAGGGCATATTTATGAATCTTAATGTAGACAGCTGGAAAGAATTCCGCCTTGGGGATTTGTTTTCGGAAATGTATAAGGCTGAAGCTCACGTAAAAGGTGAACTTGAATGCTACGATGTCCCCCTTGACAACACAATTCGTTTTGTTTCCAGAACAGAAATGAACAATGGTTGTGATTGCTATGTTTTGAATAATGGCCTCTCAGGTATTGAAAAAGCAAATGCTATTGCCATTGGCGATACGACAGCAACCTGCTTTTATCAGGGCGAGGACTTCGTATGCGGAGATCATATGGTTATTTGTCGTGCTGATTGGATTAATCTGCATACAGCACTGTTTATCATTTCAATACTTAAGCAGGAAAAATATAAATACAGCTATGGCAGAGCTTTCAAAATGGAACTGATTTCAAATACTATGCTGAAACTTCCTGCCGCCGCTGATAATACGCCTGATTGGGACTATATGGAAAGCTATATTAAGTCTCTCAATCACAAGCCATTAGCTACCGCTAACCGGGGGGGGTACGGATCACATACACTTGGTGTTGAGACCTGGAAAGACTTTAAAGTGAATGAATTGTTTGAAGTTAAATACGGCATAAATATGGAACTGAACACCTGTATAGAAGCTGAAGATGGTGATCCCGATGCAATAAATTTTGTTGCTCGTACAGAATCTAATAATGGAGTTAGTGCACGAGTTAAACCAGTTGAAGGAAAAGAACCTCAACCTGCAGGTTTAATTACTTGTGCAGGTGGCGGAAGCGTTCTTTCCACTTTTTTGCAAGAAGAACCATTTTATAGCGGTCGAGATTTATATTTGCTTATTCCATTACAGCCTATGAGTAAACTTGTCAAATTGTTTTGCATAACTGTTCTTAAGGCCAACAAATACCGTTATAGTTATGGCAGACAAGCTAACATAACATTACCATATTTAGAATTAATGCTGCCAGCAAACGCAGATGGTACACCGGATTTTAATTCTATGGATAGTTATATGAAGTCTCTGCCGTATGGAGATAGAATCTGAGGTGCTTTGACCGCTTTTGAGAAAAATCCAAAAATGGCGGCAAGGATTTCCTTGCCGCCACTATACTTTTAACCGCAAATCAACTCGCTATTCACAATCTCCATAGCCCGATTACGGATATTATTCATCCTGCCGACCCACTCCATTTGGTCGTCTGCCTTGAGTTGCTCCGTGACACCTTCCGCCTCAGCCATCTGCTTTACCAGCCGAGAGAATAGTTCCTCTGCCTGCCGGTCGATGTCGGCAAGATAACCATTTAACTTGCCACCGGTGAGCAGGGTCGTATAGGTTGCCCGTCGATGTTCCTTCAGGTAACGCCGGTGGCGTTGTCCCCATACGCCGATGGGCTGCTGTTCTTCTTCGGGCAGCTTCAGATCAGGGAGAAGATAATCCCCAACCTGCGTGTAAGTACCGCCCATTTCCTCAAAAATTGTCTTTGCCATTGTCTGTTCTTACCTTTCATAATTTGTATTTCTGCGCCTTGTGCGCTGGGTTTGCTTTCGCTGCTGCTCCATATCTTTTGCCTGTGCAATCAGATTATCTATCTGCTGACTGCCAAGGACCTTCCGCAGGAAGCGGAAATCCTTCAATTCGGAGCGTAGGACTTCATTTTCTCCTTTGAGCTTGTCATTGACGAAGGTTAGATGCTCGTTTTCTCGGTAGAGCCGACCGTTGGTGGTGTTCAGCCGGTGATAGCTGTCCAGAGCCTTGTAATAGTGGTAGAACACCTCTCGGATAACCTCTTTCAATTTCTTAATGAGTGGGTCAACAAACCGCTGCTTATAGGTCTTGGCGGTCATCAGGGTGGGTGGATCGGGGAGCTGAAACTCTGCATCCGACTCAATTCGCTGCTCCAACCGCTCAATGGAATGTGCCCCCTGATCGAAGTTGTCAATTCGATTCTGCACCGTTTCCAGCTCGTCCTGCTTTTCGACCAGGGTGGTGTCCAGTGCAGCGAGTTCTTTCTCCCGTTCCTGCTTCTTGTAATCCAGAACGGAGAGGTGCTTGTCGTGCGTCCCTTTCTGCTCCCACTGGATGTCATACCGCTCCATCACGGCGGCAAGCTGCTCCTTTTCGGACTGTACCCACTGCGCCCACTCGGTAGCGCCTCGTGTGCCGCCCTTGAAACCCTGCGCCGCCAGTGCCTGCTTCAGCGATACGCGGGTATCAAGCCCTCGCTTGCTCCCGGTGGTAAACGGCACAAAGTCAATGTGGATGTGTGGCGTGGCCTCGTCCATATGCAGGTGCGCCGAGAACACCCGGAGGTTTGGATTGCGCTCCTGAAAACCCTGATAATACTCGTCCAACACGGTTCGTGCAAGTTCTGCATACTCGCCGGTGGCGCTCATATCCTCCTTATTTCCAATTTGCAGGATGATCTCGTGGAAGGGCTTCTCCTGATTGCCGGAGCGAATTTTCTCGTAGTAGTTCGGAATGCGCCGGTCTGCACGGGTCTGCTTTTCGTTGTAGCGTTTCAGGGCTTTATCGAAAAGCTGGCGGTACACGGTCTGGATGCGCTCATTGCAGTAGTCGATATTCAAATGGGTACGGCCTCCGTCTACATTTTCCGCTTTGAACTTACGACTGTTATGGTTGACGGAGCCTTTCCCGACGGAAACGCTGATCGTTCTCTTCATAAAATATCACTTCCTTTCACCTTCCGGCCGCAGCCGGGGGTTCTGTTACTCTTGTCAAGAGTAACGCAAAAGCACTTTTGACAGCCTGCGGCCATCAAAAGATGCTATTGCGCTCTCCGAGGGGACTGTGGGGCGTTGCCCCGGCAACTGCGGTTGCCTCCCCAGCAGGGCTGCCCTTTGAAAAGGTCGCCCTGCACCCCGCCGAAACTTCTGTGACGGTGTGTGACGATAGTGACGGTATTTTTGATACCGCACCCTCTCATAGAAATATCGTCACACCGTCACATATCGTCACGACCGCTCCGCCGCTGCAAGCTTTACGGTGCGCTCGTTCCGACTGCGACTGCTTTCGTATCGGATACCATACTCATTCAGCAGCCGCCCTGCGTTGACATTCAGCCGCCTTGTCAGCGCATTGGGCTTCATATCCACGCCGAGAAGTACCGCAAGCTCTGTGGGCGTTCCCGCCCACTCTTTTCCACCCGAAGAAAGAAAAGCCGAAACCTGTTCCAGCAGCGGCTCCGGCGGCGCTTTCCAAAGCTCCGTTTCCACACGCTCCAGCTCCCACGCAAGGGTTTCCTCGTTGCGGAAAAGGTGCAGCCGCTGATCCGGCTGATCTCTGCCGGATACATCAAGGCAAGCAGCGTTGCCGGTACGCTTTTCCTTGGTGAGCAAAAACGCTCCATCCGCCGCACCCAACAGCCCATTGGTGCCGGAGATCATATCAAACTTATCGTCCGCTTGCTGCTTTCGGGTGTGATGGACAAGGAGCAGACAGATGCCATAGCTATCCGCCAGCGCTTTCAGCCGGGTGATGATCTGATAATCGTTAGCGTAGCTGTAGTTGTCCCCGCCGACCTCACGCACCTTCTGAAGCGTGTCGATAATGATAAGGGACGTGTCCGGATGCTCCCGCAGAAAATTGGTGAGCTGCTCGTCAAGACCGCTGCCAAGCTGACCGACCGAAACAGAGAAGAACAGGCTTTCGTTTTCTGCCGTGCCGAACATCCGATAGGAACGCTCCTGCAAGCGGCGGTAATCGTCCTCAAGCGCAAGATACAGCACCGTTCCTTTACGGACGGGATAATTCCAAAGCGGTGTGCCGGTGCTGATATGATAGGCAAGCTGGGTCATCAGGAAGCTCTTGCCCAGCTTCGGAGCGCCGACAAAAAGGTAAGTACCCCGGTAGAGCAGGCCGTGCACAAGCGGCGGCTTGCTCTGATACACATTGTCCAGCAGCTCAGACATTGACACGATTTTCAGGTAGGACGGATCCATCATTCGCAGAATTTCTCTCTGCATTTCATCATACCCCTTGAAATCCGGGTCAAAATCGGTTAAACTATTGTCAGTAAGGTTTTGAGATGACTGCTCCGTATCTGCGCCAACAGATACAACGGGAGCGGTCATTTCTTTTTCTTTGTTCATTCAGATTCCTCCTTCATTCCGCCGAGAATATCGGCGATCATTTCAATTTGGTCAAGCAGCTCATCATTGACTGCGCCGCCAGTCTCAATGCGCTGCAATTCTGCAAGTACCTCCGCAAGCTGATTACGCAAAGCCTTGAACACTCTGGGATTGCCTTGCACTACTACATCCTTGTGGGTGAGCCGCCGGGTGATATAGTCCTGCTTGGTCAGCCCGGAGAGCTGCACATAGCGTTCAATTTGAGCATCTTCCTCCGGCGATACCCGGAAGGCAACCGTCTTATTACGCCAGCGATTATGCTCGTCCCTGTTCTTTGATGACATCGCTTGCACCATCCTTTCTGAATTGATTGAGCTTGTCGGCCATATCGCTTTGTGTAGAAGGGAACAGGTGAGCGTAGTTATAGGTGATATTGATGCTTTCGTGTCCCACCCGGTCGGCAATCGCTACCGCCGAATAGCCCATTTCAATCAGAAGTGAAATATGGCTGTGTCTCAAATCGTGGATACGGATGCGCTTTACCCCTGCGGCATTGGCGCCTCTGTCCATTTCGTGATGAAGGTAGCTTTTCGTGACTTCAAACAGCCGGTCATTTTTGCCGATTCGGTAGAGCTGTTTCATATAGTCCTGCATTTCTTCACAGAGGAATTCTGGCATCTTAATAGTGCGGTTACTTTTCGGCGTTTTCGGGTCAGTGATGATGTCCCGACCACCGATACGCTGATAGGATTTGCTGATCGTGACCGTCTCCCGGTCAAAATCGAAATCTGCCGGGGTCAGCGCCAGCAGTTCTCCCTCACGGATGCCGCACCAATACAGCATTTCAAAGGCATAGAAGGAAACAGGCTTGTCCATCATTTCTTCGGAGAATCTCTTGTATTCCTCCTGCGTCCAGAAAAGCATCTCTCTTGCTTTGGCCTTTCCCATATTGCCGACCTTAGCGGCAGGATTGTCTTTCAGCCCGTAGAATTTCACAGCGTGATTGAAAATGGCACTGAGCTGATTGTGCAGGGTTTTGAGATACACCGGCGAATACGCCTCGCCGCTCTTATCCCGACATTTGATCATCTCATTTTGCCAAGCGATAATGTCTTTGGGCTGGATCGAGTTCATTTTCCGCTTGGCGAAGTAGGGAAGCAGTTTGGTGCGGATGATATGCTCCTTGGTGTGCCAAGTGTTCTCTTTCAGCCGGTTCTTCATATCGGCTGTGTAGGTGTCGATAAAGCTCTCAAAGGTCATATCCAGATCGGCTTCCACTTTGTGGAGCTGTTCCCGCTCCCAAGCAAGAGCTTCTCGTTTGGTTGGAAAGCCTCGCTTCGTAGACTGGTGGACTTTGCCCTGCCAATCCGTAAAACGGTAGTAGACCTTCCAAGTGTTGTTCTTGGTATCTTTGTAAACGGACATTTTTACCTCTCTTTCTGAACGGCACCGTAACAGGTGCGTTCCATAAAATATTGCTTGTTGACTCGTCCCGAAATCGTGAGGAAGCCTTTGCTTTTCAGTTCCTCATTCAGCTTCTGGACGATCTTGTAGGCGTAGGATTTGGAAACGCCCAATTCCTGTGCTACTTCCTCCACTCTCATAAAGCTTGTGTTTTCCATTTCATCACCCCTTTCGTTTGGTTATAGTTCTCTTGTTTAGTGTCGGAGAACTTTATGGCCGCATTCCGATTTGCCCGAGCGGTTACGCCATTACCGTGACGTACGACGGATATTCTGTTGTCTACAAATAACTTAACGCTATTTGCTATAGTCATTATATTAAACGAATTTGCTATTGTCAAGAGGCTTTCGGGAAAATATTTAACTTTTTTGCTTTTGCTATCTTGACATAGCTTAAATTTATATGCTATACTAATTGCACAGTACATAAAGGAGTGTTGTGCTATGGCAATCGGTGAGAGAATTCGGTTCTTCCGCAATTTGCGGGGAATGACACAAAAATACTTGGGGCAGGTGGTCGGTTTCCCGGAAAAAACCGCCGACATCCGTATGGCGCAGTATGAATCCGGCAGCAGAACACCCAAGGCGGAGCTGACGGAGAGCCTTGCCGGTGCGCTGGGTGTCTCACCGCTGGCACTGTCCGTGCCGGACATTGACAGCTATCTCGGCCTGATGCACACGCTGTTTACCTTGGAGGATCGCTATGGTCTGACAGTGGAAACCGGCGAGAACGGCGTTTCGCTGCGTGTTGATCCCCGGAAGGGGAAGGACGCCGCTGAGCTTTCCGAAATGCTTGTTGCTTGGGCGCAGCAAGCGGAAAAGTATCGTGGCGGCGAAATCGACCGGGAGGACTACGACAAGTGGCGTTATAACTACCCGAAATATGACGAAGCGTCCGGCTATGTGAAAGTTCCGTCCCAGCAGCTCAGCGATGCAATGGTGGAGGCGTTCAAGGACCGGCTGAAGAATGACTGAATCTGAGTAAAACAAAAAGAGCTATCTGACTTCTCTAACAGAAATCAGATAGCTCTTTATTCTTGGATAATCTAAAATGTTGTCATTTTGTTGTCACGGGGCAATTCCGTAACGCAAAAGTCCAGTATTTTCAAGGCTTTTCAGCCTTTCTGGGATCATTCCCACTCCACCGTGGCGGGGGGCTTGGAGGTGATGTCGTAGCAAATTCTGTTGATGTGCTTTACCTCGCCCACGATGCGGCCGGACACCTTGTCCAGCAGCTCGTAGGGCAGGCGCGACCATGTGGCGGTCATGAAGTCCTGACTCTGCACCGCCCGCAGCGCCAGCGTATAGTCGTAGGTGCGCTCGTCGCCCATGACACCCACGCTGCGCAGGTCGGTCAGCACGGCGAAGAACTGGCTGGTGCTGCGATCCAGACCCGCCAGACGCATTTCCTCCCGGAAGATGGCGTCTGCGTCCCGCAGGATGGCCAGCTTGTCCTCCGTCACCTCGCCAATAACGCGGATGGCCAGACCGGGGCCGGGGAACGGCTGCCGCCACACCAGCTCATCGGGCAGACCCAACTCCGTACCCAGCTTGCGTACCTCGTCCTTGAATAGGCGGCGCAGCGGCTCCACGATCTCCTTGAAATCCACGCAGTCGGGCAGGCCGCCCACATTGTGGTGGCTCTTGATGACCACGCTCTCGCCGCCCAGACCGGACTCCACCACATCGGGGTAGATAGTGCCCTGTGCCAGGAAGTCCACGGCGCCGATCTTCTTGGCTTCCTCCTCAAAGACGCGGATAAACTCCTCGCCGATGATCTTGCGCTTGTGCTCCGGCTCGGTCACGCCGGCCAGCTTGCTCAGGAACCGGTCGCCGGCGTTCACACGCCGCACATCCACGTGGAACTGGTGCTTCATCACCTGCTCCACCTGATCGCCCTCGTCCTTGCGCAGCAGGCCGTGATCCACGAAGATGCACGTCAGCTGGTCGCCTACGGCGCGCTGCAGCAGCGCCGCCGCCACAGAGCTGTCCACGCCGCCGGACAGCGCCAGCAGCACCCGGCCGCTGCCGATCTGGCGGCGGCATTCCGCCACGGCCTCGTCCAGATAGGACGCCATGGTCCACTCGGCGCTGAAGCCGCATACGCGGTACAGGAAGTTTTCCAGCACCTGCGTGCCGTATACCGTGTGCAGCACCTCCGGGTGGAACTGTACGCCGTACAGCTTCTTCTCCGCGTTCTCCACAGCGGCGAAGCCGCAGCCCTCGGTGGTGGCGATGACCCGGAAGCCCGGCGCCATGCGCTCCACCTCCACGCCGTGGCTCATCCAGCACACGGACGTCTCCGGCACGTTTTCGAACAGGGGAGAGGCGATGTGGGTCAGCTCGATCTTGCCGTACTCCCGCGTCTCCGCCTTGCGGCACTGGCCGCCCAGCAGATGCATCATCAGCTGCTGCCCGTAGCAGATGCCCAGCACGGGAATGCCCATTTCGAACAGCGCCTTGTCCACCATGGGGGCGTTGGGCTCGAACACGGTGGCGGGGCCGCCGGTGAGGATCAGCGCGTCCGGCGCGAAGGCGCGGATGTCCTCCATGCTCAGGCGATAGGACTTGATCTCGCAGTATACGCCGCACTCGCGGACGCGCCGCGCCACCAGCAGGTTATACTGCCCGCCGAAGTCCAGAACCAAGACCTTTTTCATGTCAGCTATCCTCCCGGAAACGGATCACGCCGTCATCGACGCTGTCGATAATGGCCAGCGACTTGATGGGGTACCCCTCCCGGCGCAGGCTGTCGCCGCCGTCCTGGAAGCCCTTCTCCACCGCCACGCCGATACCGGCCAGGGTTGCGCCGGCCTTGTTGACGATGTCGATCAGGCCGCGCATGGCGTAGCCCTTGGCCATAAAGTCGTCGATGATGAGCACCTTGTCATCCTTGGTGATCCAGTCCTGGCTCACCAGCAGCGTGACCTTCTTTTTATAGGTATAAGAAAAGATATCGCTCTGGTACAGGCCGCCCTCGATGTTGTCGCTCTTGGCCTTCTTCGCAAAGACCATGGGAACGCCGTACCGCTGGGCGCAGATGGTGGCCAGAGCGATGCCGCTGGCCTCCGCGGTCAGTACCATAGTGATATCTTTTACGTCAAAATACTTGGCGAACTCGTCCGCGATCGCCCCCATCAGAGCCGTATCGACCCGATGGTTCAAAAATCCGTCCACCTTGATGATGTCGCCGGGCAGGACGCGACCCTCCCGCAGGATGCGCTCCTTGAGCTGCTGCATGACCACCACTTCCTCTCAAAAATATAAATATAACCATCGATTGACAAGGGCAAACACGCCTGACAGCGCGTCTTTCCGGCGCTTTTTGCCCTTTTCGCCTTGCTGGGCGTCAGCCCAGCGGCGTCTCAAAAACCAAAAATCACTCGAAAACACATCGCTGCCAGGTGCGGGCAGTTTTGTCGGAGCAGAAATGTGTCCAGGCAAGGAAAGGCCCGCAGAGAATACTGCCGTATTGTCAAGGGACTTGACGCGGTATGGGCGCATTTCTGCCCGTCAAAACCGTGTCTGCCCTTGTCAATCGATGGTAGTATCCCCACTATACCTGATTTCGCGGGGAAAAGCGACAGGGAAAAACAGAGAACTATTTCTCTGTGTTCCCCCGCTTTTTGTCGGTTTTGCCGGGGCGTAAAGCCCCTGTTATTGCTTGGATAAGCTGTCCTTGACGAAGGAGGTGAACCGCTCCGCTGCGGCGGACTGCGGCACATCGCTCAGAAGGCACATGTCCACGCTGCGCGCCGGTATTTCAAAGGTGGTGTGCAGCTTCTTCAGCCGCCCGCTTTCCAGATCCTTCCGGACGAACTCCTCCGTCACGCCGGCCACGCCAAAGCCGATGGCCGCCAGATCCACCAGCAGGCTCCGGGCGCCCAGCTCGATCTCCGGGTTCAGCTTCAGCCCGTTCTGCAGGAAGAACCGCTCCAGATACAGGCGGCTGGACGCCTTGCGCTCCAGCAGGATCAGCGGAAACGCGGCGATCTCCTCCAATGTATAGGTGTGGTCGAAGTCGCAGGGATATCCGGCGCCCGCCACGAAAATGGCGTGGGTGTCGAAGCAGGGATACAGCAGCAGGGAGGAGGTGTCCGACGGCGTGCTGGCAAAGGCGATGTCCACTTTGCCGGAGCGCAGCAGCCCCAGCACCTTATGGCTGCGGCCGGAGATGATCTGAATGTGGATGGCCGGATGCTCCTTGTGGAACTCGTCCAGATAGGGCAGAAGGAACTGGCTGGTGACGGTGTCGCTGGCGCCGATGGTCAGCTGCCCCATTTGCAGCTCCCGGGTCTGGCTCAGCTTCTCCTCGCCTGTTTCCAGCAGTCCCATGGCGCTGCGCACATATTCATACAGCATCTGCCCCTCGGCGGTCAGGGACACGCCCCGGCTGTTCCGGGCGAAAAGACGCGTCTGAAGATCGCGCTCCAGCTGCTTGATGGACTGGCTCACGGCGGACTGGGAGATATACAGCGCCTGCGCCGCGGCGGTGATGTTGCCCACCTCCGCCACCTCCTTGAACACACGGTACAGCTCCAGCTTAACGGACATAGTATGCGCCTCCTATTAGCTCCGGCAATATGTGCGCCGGTCAATATCTGGTGTGATTATAGCAGAAAATCCGGCGAATGCAAGGGGAAAATACGGATTCCTGTGGCTTTTTCCCTTGCATACGCCGCCGCAGTGTGGTAGAATCGGACTGTTGAGAAAAGGAGAGTGCCTATGAACCGACTGAAAGATCTCTGGGGCGGACAGGACGCCATCAATCGCGTGGCCTTCATCGCTGCCATCGCCGCCTTTGCCTGGTGCATCGTGCAGGGACACGGAATGTACGGCGTGGTGTTCGCCGTGGTCATCCTGTTTTTGATCATCAGCCGCCAGAACCAGCGGGAGAAGCGCTTCAGCCGTCTGTACGGCACGATGTATTTCCCCATGCCCGACGGCGAGCTGGTGCCCCGCTCCTTTGAGCAGGTGAAAAACGAATATGTCCACGGCGCCCAGAGCAACTATGCCGACCGCAAGGTGGAGCTGCGCTTCCCGTGGTGGTATCTCAACAGCGCCGGGGACATCGATACCGGCTTCGGCCTGACCGTCCGCATCGGGGACAAGCAGGAGCTGGCGGACGAGGCGCGGCTCATGCGCCGGGGCGACAACGTCCGCGTGGTGGGCACGCTGGTGGCCGAGAGCCGCCAGTACTTCTACATCGGCAAGCTGGAGGAGCTGCAGCGCATCTCCGAAAAGGAACTGTACCCGCTGAAGGAAAAATAAAAGCCCGGCTCCGTGCGCCCGGAACAGGCGCGCGGGACTGAGATAAAGAAAAGGAGAACACTATTATGAGCTTTATGATCGAAACATCCGCCCGCCACATCCACCTGACCCAGGAGACGGTGGAGAAGCTGTTCGGCGAGGGCTATCAGCTGACCATCCGCAAGCCCCTGTCCTATCCCGGCCAGTACGCCTGCAACGAGCGCCTGACCATCGTCGGCCCCAAGAAGGAGATGGCCAACGTGTCCATCCTCGGCCCCACCCGTAAGGCCGATCAGGTGGAGGTCTCCGCTACCGACGCCCGCACGCTGGGCATCGACGCGCCCATCCGCGAGAGCGGCGACGTGAAGGGCAGCGGCGCGTGTAAGCTCATCGGGCCGAAGGGCGAGGTGGAGCTGTCCGAGGGCGTTATCATCGCCAAGCGCCACCTGCATGTGCTGGAGAACGAGGCCAACGAGATGGGCATCAAGAACGGCGACATCATCAAGGTGTCCTGCGGCGGCGAGGGTCGTAAGCTGATCTTCGACGACGTGGTCGTCCGCGTCAACAAGGACGGCGCTACCACCATGCACATCGACACCGATGAGTCTCAGGCCGCCAACAACCCCACCGTGGGCGAGCTGGTTCGCTGACAAGAGCATAAAAGCGTAGAAAATGACCACCCGAAAGGGTGGTCATTTCCGTAGGGGACGGCGTTTTCGCCGTCCCTTTCCTGCTGATCCGTAGGGGGCGATGCCCACATCGCCCCGCCCATGTCATTCCGAGCCAGTGACCGTGTCACTGGCGTGGGAATCCGCGCCCCAATGCAAATCCCCCATCAGAATCACAACAAATCAAGGGGAAACCTTGTGAATTCCTCCAAAATTTGAAAATTTCGCCGGAAACGGTTGCAGTATCGATAGAAGGATGCTATATTTATACCATACATCGTGAATATGCTGTTTACATAGACCCCTATAGGGGTCTTGCGTTGCTGCCTCTGGCGGCAACGCGAATGGTATATTGACGAAATTTTATTTACACAGGAGGGTTCTTAAATGAACAACAAAAGAGCGACAAAGCGCGCACTATTGACCAGCGTCATGGCACTGGTCATGTGCGTGGTCATGATGGTTGGGACGACGTTCGCGTGGTTTACCGATACCGCGTCCACCGGCGTGAACAAGATCGTGGCAGGTAATCTGAAGGTGGATATTGTTGGCGCAGACAGTGAGGATCATATTGAGAAGCTGAACTTCACCAAAGTCGCCGGTGCGGAAGGTGAAGCGCTTCTCTGGGAGCCGGGTTGCCGCTATCTGACCGAGGGCTTCAGAATTGCCAACAAGGGCAATTTGGCGCTGAAGTGGAAGGCTGAGATCAACAAGGGCGGCGTTCGTGACGGTAAGGTGGCGGGTTCCACTATTGCCAAGGACGGCAAGAGCCTGTTGGATGTTATCGACTTCTATGTTGTAACAAAGGCAGCCGATGGAACAGAAACAGCGGTCGCAATCGAAAACTTCACCGGCAAGCTGGCGGCGAATGTTGGAAAGAGCGAAACCTATTACATCAAGGGCGTAATGCAGACCACTGCCGGCAATGACTATCAGGATCTGACGCTGGACGGCATCACCATCACCGTGTATGCTACGCAGGACACTGTGGAGAACGACAGCTTCGGCAACACGTATGATGAGGGCGCTACGCTGCCCGAAATCAGGACGGTGACGGATGCTGCGACCATTGCTGCCTCTGTTGCTGACCTCGCAAACGCAGGCAACAAGAATGTCATTGTGAGCGTTGCTCAGGATATGAACAATATCGCTGGCATTAAAACAGCAAAGGGAAATACCCTCACCATGGATTTGAATGGTAAATCCGTTGGCGTTTCTTACGGACAGGGTTCTACTAACACTACCACCAATGGTATGCAGCTTCTGCAAGGCTCCACCGTTACACTGAAGAATGGCACCTACAAGGCCAACCACGGCAATGATGCTTACCACTATATCGCTATCCTCATTCAGAATTACAGCAATTTGACGATTGAAAACTGTACGCTGGATATGAGTGAAGCGAACGACACCGCCGGAAACAGCAAGGGAACAAGCTATGCTCTGTCCACGAACTGTGGCAAGGTGGTCATCAAGGGTGATACAAATATTACCGCGCGGACGGATCATAACGGAAACAAAGAGTATGCGCTGGATGTGATGCACTGGGAGAACACCGGCTACGAGGCTGAGGGTACTTCCGTCACATTTGATGAGACTATGACCGGCATTGTGGACGGCAAGATTGCTGTTTACTGCTATCGCAATGGCAGCGAAATCGCCGTTGACGATGGCGGCGCGACCCTGACCATCATGGGTGGCACCTTCAAGAACAGCGGTCTGTCGTTGGCTGAGTTCACGAAATTTGTACCGACTGGCTACACTGTTACCCGAAACGCTGATGGCAGCTATACCGTCAGCAAGTAAAGGATACCCACTCCCCACGCGGTTCCCGCTTGTAAAAGCGGCGAATATAACCCTCCTCCGTCTGTGCCACAC
>ERZ857745.1018-NODE-1018-length-36998-cov-4.400319_pt1 | contig 36998 bp, 22 predicted proteins | sample MGYA00519699_ERZ857745 | MGnify/ENA primary metagenome ERZ857745 (study PRJEB31778, sample SAMEA3449357) | human gut metagenome | biome: human gut; feature: human-associated habitat; material: faeces | place: United Kingdom | collected 2010/2012 ... | reverse complement strand
AAGCTTACGGCATTGATAAGGCCGATGCCATGGCCTTCGGCGACGGCAACAATGATCTGGAAATGTTCGGCGCGGTGGGCACCGGCGTCGCCATGGGCAATGGCTCCCCCGCCCTGAAAGCTGCCGCCACGGACATTTGCGGCAGCTGTGCCGAGGACGGCATCTATCATTACTGCGTGGAACACGGGCTGATTTGACCCTCTCAGTCATCCCTGTGCAATACGAACTCCCCCTCTCTCAGGGGGAGTTTTCTTGTGTTTTACGGTAAAAAAGGGCTCTCCCTTCGGGAGAGCTGGCGCGGCAGCGCCTGAGAGGGTTCTGCCCCATAAAACAAAAATCATCTGCAGCAAACTTTCTCAGGCTTTTGCCGGAGGGACCGCTGCAGATGATTTTTTGTTTTTATTTAATAGTAAGTGATTTGTGTTGTGTCGGGGAAAGCCGTCTTTTCAAAATTGCAATTTTTCGCAACTTTCACGCTTTTGAGTGCCGTACACGAAAAAAATACATATTCCTCAATTCTGGTCACACTTTCAGGGATTATGATCTCCGCAAGTTCATCACAGCTGGCAAACGCATGACCCTTGATCGTTTTTGCTCCATCCGGTATCAGAACAGAGGTGAGATGCCCGCAGAGGGAAAAGCTGTATTGGCCAATGTCATCCAGCAGGTCCGGAAGCAATACATCCTTCAAGTTCCCACAACCGTAAAAAGCATATTGCCCAACATTTGTAATGCCCTCATCAAAATATACCAGCTCCGGTTTCCGGTGTTTCAGCTCTGTGATGATCAGTCCCATCTGAAGGCCCCAGTCTCCAAGATGCACATCGCCGATGACCTTATGTCCTACAAAACGTCCGATACGCTTGATACTCTCGCCGATGATCGCAGAACGGAGATGTCCTACGTGAAGGGGTTTGGCTACGTTTGGTCCGCCGTAGTCGATGATGATCGTCTTCGGGTTCTTGGCAGTTTCAACGGAAAGCTTCTCATCTTCTGCCATCTTATTCATATATTCCGCAACGAATTCCGGCTTCACATCCAGGTTGATAAATCCAGGCTTTACAACTTCTGCTCTGGAAAAGATCTGGCTGTCTGAGAGCTGTGCTACCACATCATCCGCGATCATAAACGGAGCCTTGTGGTATGTTTTGGCTCCTGCCATGGCACCGTTACACTGATATTCACATAAGTCCGGTCTGTTGGAAACAGTAACTTTTCCGTAAGACGGATCATAACCTGCTTTTTCAAATGCTGCGGAAAGTTCTTCCGCCATCTGTTCCATAATCTTCTTCATGTTTCAAACTCCTCATATCTTTGTTTCTGTATTTTATGCTTATAACGTCACTTTTCTTGAACATGCGACTGCAAGGGCACCATAACCGATATGGCAGGCAACACTTAAGGAAAGGGGATCCATATGTATCTCCATTCCCGGAAATACCTCCTGGATCTCTTTTTTAAATTCTTCTGCTTCTTCCAGATTTCCTGTATAAGCAGCCTGAAGACACATCTCACCGTCAGATGCGTATTCCTTAAAACGTGTTTCCCAATCATTCTTCATTGCCTTCAGCATGGCACGTTTGGCCTGCTTCTTGCCACGGACCTTGGCGTAGGCATCCAGCTTCTCTCCCTGGATCTGAAGTACAGGCTTCAGGTTCAGAACCGTTCCGATGGCTGCTGCTGCCGGTGTGATCCTGCCACCTTTTTTCAGATATTTCAGGGTGTCAAGTGTGATATAAATACTGGAATCGAGTTTCTGATCTGTAAGGATCTTTTTGATCTCTGCGGCACTTTTTCCTGCCTCGGCAAGCATCTTAGCATCCATTACAGACTGTCTCTGTGTTACGGAAATCCGCTGATTGTCCACTACCTGAACACGACCATTATAATCAATAGCAAGTCCCATTGCAGTAGAACAGGATGCACTCAATCCGCTTGACATCGGAATATGAACGATTTCCTCATAATCTCTCAGAAGCTTGTCCCACAGATCACAGAGATCAGCCGGACTTGGCTGAGATGTGGAGATCGGTTCATCCTTCTTAAGCTTCTCATAAAACTCTTCCTGTGTGAGAGTTACACCTTCAAGATACATTTTTTCATTAATATAAAACGGCATCGGTATCACATAAACGCCAAGCTGTTCTGCCTGTGCCTGTGTGATACCGCTGTTGCTGTCTGTCACAATGGCGATTCTGCCCATTCTCTATTCCTCCCAGTATCCATCTTATCTCTAAAAAAAGTCATAAAATCAGTGTAACATATTTTTCACAGCATCTCAATCCAAAATTTTTCTCTGTTTTTTCAGACTAATTTGCACTTTTCTCAAAATGCTGGAAGTCTTTTGGATTACCCCAGTCTCCTCCCCAGGTGAAGCCAAGCTGTGTAAAGATCTGATAACAGATGTCATCATGGGTGATCACATGAGGCAGACCGCTGGATCGATCCAGATACTGCTGGGCATTTCCGTGTGCACAGCTACCATAGCCGTTGTTATATGTTACATATGGATTTTGCTGGGAATTAATATCGATAGCCCGTCCATACGCATGTTTTGACAGATTTCCGCTACCTGTGGCGTTTCGGAAACAGAATGCGGAAGTATTATTGTGTTCTATGGAGTTGTAATCACTGCTGTCACCATCTCCTGCCCAGTAATTGTCGATCAGGACCATCTCCTGGATCTGATATTGGTTTTCATACAACTGCTTGAATGCACTGAGAAAATCATCTACAATCTGAGCATTTACGATCAATTCTCCAACCTGTACCTGTCCCTCAAAATTATAGTGGAGGACTTTCAGATAACGAAGATCCGATAATGCGACATAATCATTGGCATAGTAAGATTTCCCGATGATACGGTTGTAGATCTCATCGCCCTCCACGATCTCATATGCCTGAAAATATTTATCCAGATCCGTTGCGGAAATCTGTGACGGATCTACAATTTCCTTCACTGCCAGATCTGTAATTCCCGCACTTGTTTCTCCGGGTGTAAGTGCACCGTTCTCTTCTGTCTGAAGTGTTGGCGTTGTCTCCGGTGCCAGTGGCGGTCCTGCCACCTCCCCGGTCTGTGTAGCAGCTTCTTTTTTTTCTTCCGGAGCCTCCGTTGGTGCCGGAGACGGTTCTTCTGGTGTTTCTGTCGGAGTTACAGTCGGGACTGGTGTCGATGTTGGCTCCGTTTTTTCTACGGTCTCTTCTGCTCCGATTTTACTTTGTCTAAAATCCAAACTGTCCGAAGCCTTATGTTGTGACAGATCCTTCTCTCTGCTTCTCATCGAAAAAAATATAGTACCTCCTGCCAAAGCTACAATAGCAACAATAATTATAATAATAGGATTTCTATGTTTTTTCCCACCCTGCATATTATTATTAAAATTACTTTCTGGTTCTCGTTCTAATCCATCATTCTGAGACTGAGGCCGTCTCCAGTAGGTATTTCCGCCTTCAAACTTTTGTCCACATTCCGGACAAAAAACACTTTTATCCGGAACCTCACAATTACAATTAAGACATCTCATGCTCTTTCTCCTAGCATTTAAGCGGACATTCATATTTCACCTTTATTACTTGCTCACAAACAAATACCGTTTTGGTTAAATATTTATTCCGCTATTTTTATAGTCAGAATGCGTCTGACACTTCATCAATTCTTACTTTGTCTACTGAAGATACTCACCCCACAGACGATCTGTAAAAGAATCAGAATAATCAGCACAATGACCTGTATAACTATTGTTCTATTATTTTTCATATTTTTCCTCAGCCTGTTTCATCATTCTACCAGTACACGGATATCTGTAATACATGTGTCATCCCAGCTGGTACCTTTATGCACATCATCAATCCTTACCTGTATGGAAGATGCCTTAAACGGATGATTCAGCATTACATAAAATTCTTCCCAGGAATCCGGAAAATCCATCTGAAACGAAAGATCATCCAGTGTGATCGTTAACTTTGAAGGTCTGTTATTTCCATAATAATATTTACCAGATTTCCAGTTTCCAAGTTTAAGAGCAATACATCTCACTTTTTCATTTTCATATTTGAAATTTGCTGTAATGCTCTCCCCGATTCCTGACCCGTCAACACCTTCTTCCCAGTTCGTATCGGTATTATTGTCAAATGCAAGCAACGGATCATTGGAAACTCCGCTTGCCTGTTTGATCTCTGATGTTGCACTTGCAGATTCTATATATGCTTCATGGATACTGCTGAAATCTACAGAAGATTCACTCACAAGAGAAGCTGTTATTGCTGACGCAGGATAAGCATCAGGCGTAGGAGTAGGTTTCGGTGTAGATGTCGGTTTTGGCGTTGCTGTTGGTTCCGGCGTTACTGCTACTTCTTCTTCCGTCACCGGTGACTCTTCAGCATCCTTCTCAACTGATTCAGCTTCTGTATCACTCCCCGAAACATCTGTATTTCCAATACTGTAATCCGAACTGTCCGCAACTTTCTGTATGGTCTCATCCTTCGCTCTGCTTCTCAGTGCAAAAAATGCTGCGCCACCTACAGAAGCCACAATGGCAACAACCGCAATTATGATAATGAGCGGATTCTTGTTTTTTCTTCCACCCTGCATGCTGTTATCAAAATGATTCCCTGCTGCCATTCGCTCCGGTCCATTATTCTGAGACTGAGGCTGTCTCCAGTATGTATTCCCGCCATTTTGCTGCCCCGGATAGGGCCCGCCGAAATTCTGGGACTGATTTCCATAGGAACCTCCAAAATTCTGATTCTGAGAAGGATTTCCATAGAAGCCTCCCTGATTCTGAGACTGATTCCCATAAGGATTTCCATAATTTCGAGGTGAGGTTCCATAAATATCTGAAGAATTCTGAGGCTGATCCCAAAGAGAATCTTCCGTATCCTCAGACCGATCATTGTATGTATCCTCTTTATTCCGCTGCTGATCTCCATATACATCTTCCGCATCCTGCTGCTGATCATTATATGTTTCTCCGGAATTTTCTGCCTGACTGCCATTTACACCTTCAAGCTTTTGTCCACATTCCGGACAGAAAAGACTTCCTTCCGGAACGTCGCAATTGCAATTAGGACATCTCATACTCTTCCTCCTAACATATCAAGCGGATATTCGCAATTTACCTTCACTGTCTGCTCATAAGCACATAACTGCTCTGCTGTTCTGGGTCAATCGGATATTTATTCCGCTGTGTTTATTTTGTTTTTTACTGCCAGAATACGTCTGACAGATTCGTTGATTCTTTCTTCTGTTATTGTTCCATTCTGCACAGCATTTCTGACACCCGCATATGCCGCCGAAAAATCAGCAGGCATCAGGATCATATCTGCGCCCGCCTGTACCGCTCTTACAGCGGCATCTCCTGATGCATACTCATTGGCAACTGCTCCCATATTCATTGCATCCGTAATGACCAGCCCCTGAAATCCCAGCTGATCTCTCAGAATTTCTGTACATATGGTATAAGACAGACTTGCAGGCGTGTCATCTCCTGTGATACCCGGGCAGGAAATATGTCCCATCATCACAAAATCAGAGCCTGCTTCTATACCTTTCTTAAATGGAATCCACTCACAGTTTTCCAGTTCTTCCCTTGTTTTATAGACATAGGATTTTCCTTCATGACTGTCTTCATAAGTATCCCCATGTCCCGGAAAATGTTTCAGGGTAGACAGCATTCCTTTCGTATGCAGCCCTTTTACCTCTGAAGCTACCATAGCCCCATCGATTGAAGGGTCACTTCCAAAAGAACGGCTGCCTATTACTGTATTCTGCGGATTTGTCAGTACATCCGCAACCGGAGCGAAGTCTACATTAAATCCCAGTTCACTTAAATAACTGCCAATCTGACATCCGGTCTCATACGCTTTCAGGCTGTCTCCAGTCTGTCCGATCGCCTGCATGGAATCATATACCGGTGTTTCCATAATTCCACTTTTTGCAATCCGGCTTACAATACCGCCTTCTTCGTCTACTCCCACAAAGATCGGTACTCCACCTGTCTCCTGTGACATCTGCTGATAGCCTGCGATCAGATTTTTTACCTGATCATAACTTTCAATATTGGCAGACATCAGAATTATTCCTCCCACCGGATAAGCCTCATAGGCTCCTCTTGTTGTATCTCCTGCGCTGACTGCATTCCCTGCCAGAGTTTCCGGGGTGATAAAAAAAAGCTGTGCTATTTTTTCTGCCAGAGACATCTGCTGTATTTTCTCTTCAACGTTTTCTTCCTGTACCGGGTCTGCTTTCACCTGCACATGGGTAATCCCGGATGTACAGATGAAAGTGATACCTGCCAGCAAAATCGCTGCGAATCTTTTTTTTCTGCTATTCATATTCACATATATATCCTATTTTACCTGAAAAAGATGGAACAACACTTAAAATATCATCCGGCACATCATTCATATACCAGCCTCCATCATTGGATAAGAGATCCAGTACATGTTCTTCTACTCCGTCACCATAAAAGCTCGGTTCACCGGCAAACCAGCAGGAAGTTGTATGAGCCGTCCAGCTTGCACCGGAATTCAGTGCTTCTCCGAACAGTTTATTATCATTGTCTGCCCAGTAGTATTCATACTGATCCATCTCACGCCTTCCACTTATATAGAACTGTTTTTTCGCATAGTTCGTATTTGACTGGAGAAGATTTATGATTGCTGCATATTCCTCCTGGGTATTGATCCTTACAAGATATCCACCTTTTTGTCTGCACCGGTCAAATGCCTGCGTCCAGGTACAGTCTTCTATGACAACTTCATAAGTATGTATCTGTTTTTCTGTATCCGGAGCTTCTGTCGGTGTCGGAACAGGGGTGTTGGTCGGTACCGGCGTATTGGTCGGTACTGGGGTGTTTGTTGGTTCAGGTGAAGGTGTCGACGTACTCACCGATGTTGGAATCAATGTAGGTTCTGGCGTCTTTGCATTTTTTGTCACTTCTGAATTTTTCGCCGCTTCTGCTACGGACATATCATCCAGCTGTTTCTGCTTCGCTGAAAGCGCGCCGGGCAAAGCGATCCTGTCTGTTTTTACTGCATATACTGCTCCGCCTGCGATCACAGCAACGCCTGCCACTGCCGCAACTGCTACAGCAACAGGAAACTTCTTTTTTTGTGGAGCCGCATAATTCCCACCACTTTGGGGAAAACCTGTCTGTCTTATCTTTACTCCACATTCCGGACAAAAGATGCTGTCATCCGGTATGTTTTTTCTGCATCTTGGACATTTCATAGTTTATTCCTCTGCCTGTTATGCGTTTCCATCAGAAGTAGTTTCCTCTGAGTTTTCTTCCTCCCCGGAATCCGATTCTGCGGCTCCGGCGTCATCCACTCCGCTTTCATCACTTTCTTCGGTCACTTGTGAATCCTCAGAATTACCATCATCTGTGACATTATCCGCGCTTTCATCATTGTTTGTTTCCTGACCATCTGGCGCTGCTGTTTCATCACCTGGTGTTCCCTGATCCGGGTTCTCCGGTTCATTCACTGGTTCTCCCTGGCCGTTGGAATCTGCCGGATTCTTTCCCTCAGGTTTCTTCTGCACTGCAGCATCAGGATCATTTTTTCCCTGCTTATCTGATGGCTGCTGTTTCTTTTTATCTGCCGTATCTTTCTTTTTGTCATTGCCTGCCTGCGCAGGTACCGGCTCTCCTGTCGGTTTTTCCGGAATAACTTTCTGCTCTGTTTCCTGCATGTTCTCCTTTGGGGCGATCGCGGTTTTTACCAGACTTGCAGTACCTGCAAGTGCCATTACAGTAAACACAATAAACAGAATGTTTGTTACTTTATTCTCTCTCATTTCATACCAGCCTCCTTTACGTCCTTTTCTTTTTGCTGTATCCGTTTATTAACGGTAATATCCTGCCCCTAACTGCTGAAGTCTGGCAATTCTGTCGTGGCTGTCCGGATGTGAGCTTGCCAGTGCGGCAAACAGCCCGGAAGCTTTCTGCTCATGTGTACTGAAATAATCAAGTAATGCACACAGCTGGTCTCCATATCCAAGCTGAAATGCAAACTCATCGGCCTCAAACTCATTTCCACGGCTGGATTTCATGACAAGCAGTGTTCCAAGACCTGTCCATATCCTGAGAAGAAGATTCACTGTTATTACAGCGAGAAATCTTGAAAAGATCATAAATAAATGCGTAATAAAACCATCTTCGCCACCCATAAACAGACACATGATCGTAGTAATGATATCAAAGAACCAAAGGCCGATATTAAAGAATGTAACAAGCATATTTACAAACATATTACCAACCGAGATCAGCAGGATAAGATCTGTATCTTTATGTGCAAGATGTCCGAATTCATGTCCCAGTGTCGCCCGGATCTGCTCATCCGGCATATTCAGAAGGCCTCTTGTAACACATACTGTCTTTCGTCCCGTTGCAAAAGCGTTCGGACTGTCATCATCTGTGATATACAGCTGAATGCTGGAATTCAGAGAAGGATCTTTCTGTTTTGCTTTCGCATAAACTTCCCGGAATATCGGTTCCAGACGGTTGATATCCTCTGCACGTTTCAGTTTTTTACATCTTGTCTGAAAACGAAGGTACCATTCTCCGATCGGTGACAGTGCGATCGTAACAGATACAAGATATAAAACAATTCCGATCACAATTCCAAGCGGAATATTGTCTGGTACAAACAACACCGTAAATCCGCAGACAAGTGCCACATTCAGGATCAGATAAATGATCACGGAAATATTGGACTTTCGAAACATCCTTGTAAGGAAATCAAAAAGATAAAATCCACTGGATCCGCTGCTTACGCTGACACCTGCATTTGATGTATTCTTTGTTTTTACAGGTTTTTTATTTGTCTGGCTTTTTGTTGGCTGCGAAGTATTGATTCCCGTGTCTGCCATCTGCTGGTTCGGGCTGTTCTGATCCACTCCTGACGGACCCGGATTTCTCTGCTGATTCCAGTTTCCCTGTACATTGATCTGCCGGAGTTTATGGTTCCGGGGTCTGCTTTGGGAAGACTGATTATGTATTTCCTGGCCTTCCGGTGACTGTTGGCTACGGTTATTCTGAGTACTTTCCAGCTGTGTACCCCAGTTATTCTGATTATTTTCCGGTTGTGAAGTCCAGCTATTCTGAACATTTTCCGGCTGTGGGGTCCAGTTATTCTGAACATTTTCTGGCTGCCGGTTTTGATTTCCCTGGCTACTTCCCTGCGGTGGTCTCCAGTATCCCTGACTGCTTGCAGCCTGGCGTCCCCAGATTCCCTGGTCATCGGATGGCTGCCCCCATCCATTTCCATTATCCTGGGAGGCCTGGTTATTTCCGCCAAGCAGATCTGAGCCACAGCCCGGACAGAATCGCTCTGATCCGGTCCGCAGTTTTCTTCCACAAAATCTGCAGAACTTTGCCATACTCTTCCTCCTTTTTTTATCTGTATCGAATATACAGTTCTTTATCTCTCTCTTCTTTTTGACGCAATAATGTTATGGATAATGATAACAATATCACCTGTGATTCCAACCAGGATCAGTCCAATACTGATAGCCATGGTAATCTTGTCAGGAACCAGAAGACAAAGTACCAGAGATATGGCAACGCCGACCAGAAGTGCGACTACAGCCGCTATGATCAGAATTATCGGTGAACTCTCATCCTCTTCATCCATTTCTTCATCTTCATCGAGCTCATACCGTGTCCTTGCCGAACCCGGATATGGTCTTCTCTGCTCCGGTCTGTCATAAGATTCCCGGTACTCTCTCCTGGACACTCTTCCACCGTATCTCTTGCAGTAAATACTCTTCCACTCATCGTCAAGACGGTTCAAAAATCTTCCAAGATTAAGTTCTCTGGCAGTATCCTCCTTCAAAAGCTGGTAAGATGCCGCAACATCATTGTTTGCAAAAGCTTCGGGTTCTCTTGCTGCCAGACGTAAAATTCCATTGCCGGCTGCATTTCTTATGGCATCTGCTTCAAAAAGCTGAAGCCTTTCTGTAGAAAGCAGTAATTCCAGAGCTGCACGAACAGCCTGGACAGGCGTATACTCTGTACCATAAATCTTCCGCAGCACATTCTCCAGATTAAAGTCTTTTTTTCCTTCCATCATCATGATCAGCTGCTCCTGGAGCAGGGCAAAAAAGTAACGATACTCTGGCCGTTCTTCTCTCTTAAGTCTTTCATCAACTGGCGTCAGATACGCTGAGATATCCTGGCTTTTCAGGATTATATTCTGCATTTTTTCCAGATTTTCCATATCCTGACTGTAATAAATGCACCACAGAACATTAAGACGCTTCCAGTCTTTCGGGAAAATCTTCCGGCGATCACATTCCTGGATCATATTTTTAAGGAAGCCAACCTGCGCTGCATTTAATCCGAACACCTGTGTTGCATTCATCTTTGCGATCAGAGATAAAAATTTATTCTTCAGCTTCCGCTCAATTCCTGAATTCTCACCAAATATCTTCTTATAATTTAAAACCTCATCCTGAAATACTTCACACCAGGCAGCAAGTTCATTATTTCCCTGTTTTTTTTGGCACTGATGTCTCAGCATATTGAAATATGCATTTACGATCACACTGTATGTCTGTTCATTCAGCCACTGATTTTCTTTCACACCGCTTAAAAATACTGCTGTCTGATCCAGATTGGCAAGGACATATTCGGAAAGAACCATTTCCTGTCCACCATGGATAAACCACTCTGTAATGATCGCCCATCGCTGTTCTACTGTCAGCTGTTCCAGAAGGAGTCCCTTTCTGTCATCTTCCGCATGCGCATATAACTCGTACAGAATCATGGATACATAAGGTTCCGGACAATCTGCCAGGTCAGAAAGTGCCTGCTGGATCTCTTCCATATCCGAATATCCGCCTGGTTTCCGGCAATTATAGATTTTTGCACATTCCGATACATAAATCGCTTCCTGTATGATCGCCTTTTTTGCCGGCACATGCATCAGCCATTCGTGCAAATACTTTCCTGTTTCATGGAATACCATTGCCTCGCATTTTTCTCCCAGCTCCGCAACGATGTATTCAAACAGAGGTCTCCATTCTACGTTCAGGAACTGTCGGTCTCTGAATGTGGCAAAATAGATCAGGTGCCATACTGCTTCTGTATTCAGAACCGTTTCTTTTGAACTGCACTGCTCTTTAAAACAATTCCACAGCACATCGGATCTGTGTTCCTGTCCTGGAGTTTTTTTCAGTTTCTTCTCTTCCTGGCTTAAAAGACCATGCGCCTGTTTACGCAGATTGCCGTTTCCATAAAACAGCTGAAAAAACAGATTTCCATAAATTTCTTCCATGTTTTCATCTGTGATCTCAGAATAATTTAACGGACGGCTTAATGCTCCCATCAGCTGTGAAGTATATTCCCATTCATCTGTGCTCACACACTTTCTGTACCAGTCCTTCAACAGTGCAAAAATATTTGCTTTCACCGGACTGGAATGGGAAATCTGATCATCTTCACATATTTCGATCAAAAACGTTCTGAGGAAATCTTTTTTGTACCATTCTGCCTCTGTCTGCTCTCTGACATTCTTCAGAAAATCCAGGAATTTCTCTTCTGCCAGAGCATTTTCGCTCTCAAGAAGCTCCCTCAGAAGCTGTGCAAGAACTTCATCTGTCTGGTCAGATGCCAGATCCTGTATCAGGCATACCATGATCTCATCCTGACAGTTTTCAGGATAGATATTCTGCTGGACCAGTTCTATGAGATCCTTCTTTATGTTATCCGAATATCCCGGGTCCTGTGCTTCGCAGCTGAGCATTTCCCTGAATATCGATGCAGCATATTCTGTCCAGTATCCTGCTATATAGTAGGATACTCCAAGTATAAGCTGTTCTCTGGATCTTTTGTCTGCAAAATTCTGCTTCCGATTATCATTCAGTCCAAATATAAGGTTAAACATTTCCGGTGTATTCGCATTTTCATAAACCCGTTCCTGTCCGAAAAACTGAATGTATTGCCTGTTAAATTCCGCTTTTTCTTCTTCCTTCTGCAGGGTATCCCATATGAATCTGCCATAGGATGTATCCAGATCTCCACTCACATAACTTTTTTTGTTCTGAAGGTCAATGATAGAATATTCACTGTTTACCCATTCTTTTGCAAATCCACTTTCCATAAATATCAGCTGATACCCCTTCAGGACAGAAGCCTCCGGATTTGCTCCTCCGCAGGATACTGCACTGATATTCTGACTGATGAAATCCGGCAGAACTTTCAAAGTTGCCGCAATGATCTGCTCAGCATAACCATTTCCACCGGCTGCATTCCATGCAGGGCGGAACTGATCTGGCAGTACAACCAGAACTTTGTCATTCTCATGGCCCCTGTAATCCATATATCCAACTCTCTGGACAATGCTGCTGATATAATCAATAAAAAGTTCCTGTGTAAAACCTGCACGTTCAAAAACAGAAATTTCCGTTTTTTTCTGTGGATTTTTAAACAGGGAATACTCCGGATTTGCTTCGATACGCCCACGGGCACCATTTCTTTTTGACTCTTCAATTCGCGCCTGTACCGATGGATAAGGTTCAAAATTCTGCAGATTGAGTGCATATTCCGGTTCTCGTAAAAAGCGTCCCTTATCTTCCTCTGCCAGAATGTAACTGCTGCTGTATGTAAAATCACGGAACTCGCCGGAACTTCTTTCACCGGACATATTTCCTTCTGCTTTCAGTCTGTATGCACGACTTACTACTGTAAGCTGCTGATTCAGCCTCTTGATCTTCAGAACGCCTCGATATGTTCCGGTGATCTCCGAAGGAACAGGCCGGATATCCTCCAGTGTTCCTACTGCTTCACATTCTCTGGCTACAAGCTTCGCCTGATCTTCTCTGGCAAACATATCTCTGCTGATGGTGACTGTCGTACTGTCTCCCTTTGAACCGGAACGTGAAAAATATCCTTCTGTACATCGGGAATATATATGTTGTCCTATCATGCTGTTTCCTCCTAACGTCTATGAAACCAGGAATGTTTTTTTGGCGGTTCCGGAATCTGCTCATCCCAGTTTTCCGCAAAATTTCTTCCCCATTCATTAACCACCCTCTGTGGTGCATCATAAAATTCTCCTCTGAAGAAAGGAGGTACAAAATTCAGTCTCATCAGAAGATAAAGCAACGGTTCTTCCACACGGATCGGATGGATCAGACGGAAATTATCAAGATTATCTCCGCTTACCTTTACAGCTGCTCCCAGAGCGGATACAGAAATATAATATGGACTGAAAAATGTCTGATCCAGGAAATTTGATAATCCTCTGGAAAGATACTGGATACACGCTCTAGTAGACTGATTCATAGGATTAAAATAAGTATCCTCCAGATTGGAATCCGGAATCATCTGAAATCTCGGTGCGATCACTGGCTGATTCAGCGGAATTCCCAGCTGCTGGTAATTTTTGTACAGAAGATCAGTTTTGGTCAGTGCAACAACACTTGGCCTCTGAATCTGTCCCATATCTCCGGTAACACAATCCAGGATTGATGTTTTCATGCCGGAAATCGCTTCTTCCAGCTGATCGATATCACGGTTCATATACTGTTCCGGAAGCCGATTGTACACACCCTCCAGAGTCTCCGGATCAACCATCATGATAAATCCATCCGACTCCTTAAACTGGGGAACATTGATATTGGAAAGATCCTCATTTCGTTCTCCGTTGAACATCTCGCCTCGCATATCAATCAGACCCAGAATACATTTCTTATTAGACTGTGCAGATCCTGGCATTGCGGTATAATCTGCCTGAAGAAGATACGGAGTTTTTCTGTCCTCCTGTGTTGTCGCCGGAAGTCTGTTCTCTCTTCTTATGTGTGAAGCAAACTGTTCATATTCCCTTCCTGTAACTCCCAGAGTCTCAAAATGAACAAAGCCCTGCGGAAGTCCAAAATTTCCTCCGCTCAACATCATGTGTAAAACTGTAAGATATACTGTTTTTCCTGCGGAGCTGGGTCCCATAAGGCTCACCAGGTACATCGGCATTTTTCCTGCCTGAGGGATCAACTGTGAATGACAATGCGGACAGTAGAACTTTCTCACGATTCCACTTACCTTTTCCTCACCGATCTCCAGATCTTTCACCTCTACAGCCTGCACCAGTTCTGTATTTCTGCACTCATCACTGACTGCATACTCCGGAGAAATGGTTACCGGATACACCTCTTCATTTGTGATCACGCTCTCACTTCGAAGCTGTGCAAGACTTTTGTACTGAATTTCAATATGCTTCTCTTTCAGCACAAATTTATTTGCTCCAGATTTTCTGTCATTAAGCTGAATATCATCAGACTGCCGGATTCCCTCAAAATTATCTGACCTGATCTCATCCTTCGTAAGCTTCACGCATCGTTCTGCTTCTCTGATGGGACGCAGGCACTGTATACATTTTATCGGATAATAACTCATATCTGCCTCCTGCTCCTTTTATTTTTTATGAAAAATCGAAAACAGTGAAAATTTTCCTCCTGTGTCCTGTTTCGAACGTGGTATCTGAATCGCTTCTCCACTCAGTTTTATATTTTTTTCTTTTGTCTGCACCTGTGGCAATCCCGGCAGTTCCGGGAAATAAAGATTTCTGTATTCATTGATTCCCGCGCGGATCTCATTTGGAATTTCAAATCTCAGGATCGTTCCTCCCCAGAAATATTCATAATACAATAGTCCCTCCGGGATTTCTTTGTCACTCTGAAGCAGTAAAGTGTACCCTGCATTTGTAAAAACCCAGTTCCATTTCACTGTGGCAATTCCACAGTATACATTTATAAGATACTGTTCCTGTGACGCAAGTGCCATGATCTCTCTTCCGGAAAGTTCTCTTCTGGAGTCTGTCACAAATATAAGAAAACGTGTACTGTTGATACTTTCCATATCCAGATTATCCGACTGAAAAGAGACTTCCATGCAATGATTGATGCACTGCGAATAACTGATCATTACCGGAATACTCACATTCTCTTTATAAATCCACACGAAATATGCATTTTCTTCATTTTCAGATATTGTCCATGAGAAGCGGAACCGGCCATAATCCATCTGTCTTCCTTTTAAGTCTTTTAATGCTATTACCATTACTTTCTCCTTTGTTACTCAGAGTATATGCGGTTCTCTGCAAAACGCCCGGAAATACGGACGATCTCGATACGGTCATCCTGAGGGCAGCCTTTAAAACTGATATCATAAGTGGGCTGATTCCGCAGACAGCGGCACAGGAGATTTTCTTCATTTCCCATCACAAATAATGTCTGATGACTGCTTGCCTGAAATCCTCCGATAAGTCTCACAGGAAATTTCCAGTTCTCTTCCAGTTTTTTAAAAAACTGTGTGGAATCTCCCTGTACAAGATTTGTCAGGCGTACCTTCATATATTCTTCACGGTTTTCAAGACTTCCCGCAACGATCCGGTTACAGATCTCCAGCAGATCATTTCCGGTTCTGTTTTTCTGATCTTTTTCATGATCCTTAAAAAAGCCTGCTATGATCTTCTGATATTTATGAAATATATGGATCACTTCATGGGGATGATTATTATTATATTCTTCCATCCATCGTCTGGCTTCTTCCTGTGCATCTGCCACAAATCCTCCGCCGGTGTTAAAAAGAAGTTCTGTCTGTCCCAGTCTTTTTTCCTGGTTGCTGACAGCCTGCTCCATAGATTGAAAGACATCATCCAGCACTTTCTTTTTCTGGCGGAACCTTTTCATGTTTTCTTTCTCCGGCGCCAGTCCTTCTGCAATGATCTTCCTTGGAGCCTGACGGATCTCTCCTGCAAGCCACTGTTCACAGGACTGTCTCATGTCCGGATAAAACATCCCCTGACGTACATCAATCACCGGACTGTTTTCCAGGATCTTCTGTGATCTTTCTTCCAGAATGCCAAGATGATTTACTGCCCCATTGAGTTCCAGCAGATATTCATCAACAAACGAATCCCACCATTCCTGTACCACCTCTGCTGTAGCCTTAATGGGATGAAGATAATAATCGTTGGCAAACTTTTTCAGCCGTTTTTCCAGTTTCTGCATATCATTGCCAGGAATCACACTGTATATTGGTGATGTACATATTTTTCCATCTGGTCCATGAGGTATTTTTTCCATTCGCTTTTTCCAGGATGCACTTTCAAAATACTCGTACTTCATTTTATCAAATGCTGTAGTCCGCCTTCTGCCGGCACTTTTATAATATTCATGTACTGCCAGTAAGCGATTCAGTGTAAGAGATTTTACCGGTTCACATACAGAAATGGCTCTTGCCGTAAAAAAATATTCTTTTTCATTACTCCTGACCGGAAGAAGAACACCCTGGGTTTTTTCTTTATCTTCACAGTCTGTATCCTGAAATATCATAAGCATGATTATCGTTTTGATCTTCTGTTCCAGATTGATCTTATGTCCGTTCTCATTGACATCAGAAAGTACGCAGCATGGACAGCAGCATTCCAGATAATTTTTGCGGCCGTTTTCCATGATCCGGTCCATTTGGCGGCGCAGCATCTGTACTTTATATTTTGTGAGATCTACATTATAACTTTCCACCATCAGAAACGGATGCCATTCCACAGAAATCTGGCGTTTTCTCATTTCTGTCTGCATCATGATCCAGGAATCCGCCACTCTCTGTTCATCTTCTCTCTGACACAGACAGTCCATAAGAAATACCGGACATATCAGGATTTTGTCAAATCGGACATCCAGATAATCCTGCGATGCCTGATTGATCCTGCCTGCAAAAGCATGAAATGCCTCTTCTCCTGTTGTTCTTTCCCAGTCACTGATGATCTGGACAGTTCTGATATCCGATACGATCTTTTTTATTTCCTCTTTAAAAAGCAGCTCTGCTTTTCTGCAGCTTGTCTCGCTTCCTATCACCCAGATAAACACCAGTGTTTTCAGAGATACAAAGTTCTGGCTGTTAAAAGTTTTCTGTTCTTCTGCATCATTAAGAATACTCTCCAGTTTTTTTTCGATCACTTCTGTATTTTTTTCTGCCTGATACAGACTTTCTTCCATTCAAGTCTCCTCCCACTTATGTTATATTTCAAGGAAATCCGGCCTAAGCCGGATCTCCTTTCTCTTCTCAGATATTATTATTTGGATCTTCTCCGGAAGGATTTCCCCATGATGGCATTCCGGCATCTCCCGACTGAGAAACCGGCTGGCTTCCTGGCATTCCATTTCCTCCCTGAGGATAGCCCGGCTGACTTCCCGGCATTCCCGGCATTCCGATTCCTCCTGGATAACCTGGCTGACTTCCCGGCACTCCTGGCATTCCGGTTCCTCCCGGATAGCCTGGCTGGCCTCCCGGCATTCCTGGCATTCCGGTTCCTCCCGGATAGCCTGGCTGGCTTCCCGGCATTCCGGCTCCTGCAGGATAATATACGATCATCTGCTGCATTTTTGTATCAAAAACCTGCTGACCTGGCTGCGGCTGTGCGATCGGCTGATAGGTCATCGGATCCAGATATCTCGGCACTTCCGGCTGATACATAACCTGCTGGCGCATCTTCGTATCAAAAACAAGCTGGCCCGGCTGCGGCTGTGCGATCGGCTGATAGGTCATCGGGTCCAGATATCTCGGCACTTCCGGCTGATACATAACCTGCTGGCGCACCTTCGTATCAAAAACAAGCTGGCCTGGCTGTGGCTGTGCGATCGGCTGATAGGTTGTTGGATCCAGATATCTCGGCGGCTCTGCCTGATGATTTACAGGCTGCTGTTCTTCTGTCCGATGAATATCATGATGATCCCACTCCTGATGGTGGTCACTCAGCTTTGACTGCTCGTCTATTGGAAGCATTCTGGTCATTTCCTCAATGATTCCCTGATAAAAATCCAGTTTATTGATACATTCTGCTTTTTCATCCGGTCCTGCATTATAGAGTTCCTGACGTACCGTTTCTACCTGTTCCTTATATTCCGGAATATACTGCTCCCGGATTTCTTTATAATGTTCCTCTCTCTGTCCCATACTGTCTTTGATACGCGCTCTCAGATTTGTATACTGTGTATCAATTTCTGCACGCATCTTCTTATCCAGAAGTTTACAGAGTTTCCGATACACCTGATATTCCCGGTAGTCCGGAGCCATTTCCTGTCCAACCATCAGCGTGATCGGCATCGGATCCATGTCTGATCTTTTATATACCACATCCATGATCTCATTTTCATAGATCATATGAGCTACTTTTGCGTATGCATAATATTTCGGATAATAAAGTTCATCTTCCAGCTGCTGGATCTTTTCTGCAAGCTGGCATTCTCGTTCCAGCTGTCTCATTACCTGCGGATATCTCAGGATATTTTCACGGATATTATCTTTTTCTCTTTCCAGCTTATTTCCCTGTACCTGATTGTTTTCGGAATTTCCGATGCTGCGCAGATACGTACCAAATGGTTTCAGAACCAGCTCTTCTCCGGAATCCCATACTGCCATCTTGATCTTTGTCAGCTGCTCGATCTTCTTAAGAATTGTCGGCGCATTTAAATTGGCCTTGCTTACAGATGCGGCAACTTTTTCATTGGCTTTTTTGAGGACAATATTTCCATTATGTTCTGTGATCAGGTCCAGCTTTACTGCTTCATCAAAAAGTTCTCTGTATTTTTTATTATTTTTTCTGGTCCGTTCACAGGTATAAATTCCATGCCAGGAAGGTTCTACATACGGAGACGGCAGATAATCACGCCACTCTCTGATCAGATGTTTACCCATTCCTGCTTTACCAAGCATCTGTTCCTCATATGCCTCTTCCATCTTTTCAAGGAAATCATTGGAATACAGTGGAAATCCGCTGGCAACCTTGACAATATAAAATCTGCTTCTCTCATCACTCTGCTTGATAATGACTTTTGTACTTAAATTTTTTGCTCTAATATGTGCCACTGCGGTCTGATAGATTACCGGGCAGTCACTTGGAATGGACAGAATGGAAAATTCATCTGTCTTTCCATCAAACTGTGCACTTTTTTTATACATGGCATAGGACTTGTCAAGAAGATGATCGATGCAGTCACCGATATATTGGTTCAGACTCTGTCCTGATTTCAGTTTCGTAGACATAATATTTTCCATGTTGATCGTAAGAAGTTTGCTGAAATGCTCAGAAATAAATCCGGAAATAAATCCTGGAACATCTACAGTTCCTGCAATGTTCTCATCAACGTTGTCAATATCTCTGCCGATCCACTTGTGGATATTTTCTGCCAGACTTCCAAGGAAAGAATTTTCTGCCGCAAGAACCGCCGCATTGAATTCCATCTGCTTCGTATGTTCAAACTGCAATGGGCGGATCAGAACATCCGTATCTTCCTGCACAACAGCTTCCTGTGCCTTGATGATCTCCACATTGTCATGGAATATCTTTGGAAGCTCAAACAGTGTATCTGTCAGAGGTTTCAGAATATTATCATAGTATAATTTCAACCGTCCCTGAAGAATCTCAATAACTTTTACGATCTCTTCATTTAAAAATGCAGATTCTTCATTTCTGTACCATCTTTCAACAGAATCCAGATAATCTTTTGCAGCCTGTTTTTTCTTTCCAAATCCCGCATTCGTTCCCATGACATACATCTGCTGCATTTCTTCCTTCATTCTCTGGGACTGGCCTGCACACTGGCCTTTCAGTTCATTGCAGTAATTCTTAAATCCTTCCAGCATATGATAGAGAGAATAACTTTCCTCTGATTTCACAAAGTATCTCAGATATACAGGACCTGTTTTCTTATTCTGAAGATTTGATTTAATGTAATTTTTCAGTTTTCCTTCCAGATAGCTTGGAAGATTTCCGGATTGTTTTACTACCGCACGCTGAAAATCCGCAAGCCAGTTATAAGCGGCATTATACGGTGTGTTATTTGGCCAGATATCCTTATAGTCAAACTGCTGCAGTGCCGGTCTCGGAATAACCTCTCTGTACAGCAGACTTCGGATATTATCTTCTGTCATTTCCAGATCACGATATACTGTGACATTAAATTCTTCCTGCGTTGGACGATTTCTGAACATTCCCTGATCCAGACGTTCAAATACACGTGCAGCAACCAACGTTGAAATCTCTGTATAAGGAATTTCAATCTTTGCGGCACCAACGGACAGGTATTTATAGCATGCCGGATACGGAGCCCTTGTCTCCAGTGCGGTCATATATCCCTGAATGTTATTGTACATCTGTGTCATTGCGGTATTACCACCATCACCGCCACCGGCTTCTCCCGCAACGTAAGCAAAAATATTCTCCGCAACAGAACGCAGGATCTTTTTGTAACTGAACTGGTGACCGTGGATATCTGAAGCATCCAGAAGATGGCAGAAATCAAATGGTGCTGCAAATTCATTTAATTCATAGCCAGGAAATTTCTGATGGTAACGTTCCATATGCTCACTGGAGTTCATCCAGTAATCCAGTTCTTTCAGGCAGGCAAAACCGTTTGCACGCAGAGATGTATCTGCACCACCATTTAACTCATTGACATCTGTCATGATCAGATAGCCCAGGATATTTACATTTGGTATGGATTCTTTAGCCACTTTTCTTAAAATATAGGCCATATCCAGAAATGTACCTGCACCGGTACCACCGGAAATACCGCTGAATAAGATGATTCGGATATCATTGATCTGTGTATTGCTGATAAGACTGCTGATCTTGCCCTTAATATCTGCAACTACTTTTAAGATGTTATTTGCCAGAAGCATACGTCCGATCTGGCGGATTCCACCTGCACCATCCGCACCTGCAATAGCATTTACATCTTTATCAAACCACTGCCAGTATTCTACACCATTGTCTTTCTGTTTCAGGACATTCTCGATAACCTTGTCTACCGCATCCACAGAAATATCACAGAACTCTGTTCCACGTCTGTCAAAATGTGCGGTACCATATGCAAGATTTTTGGTTTTCTTATCGGTATCAATTTCCAGAAATCCAATATTTTTCGGTGTGTCCGCAACAGGTGTGTTACTTTCATCAGTAGGAAGGATCATTCTATTGGTGATCTGATCCTTAATGCGGATCAGTGCATCCGCACCACTTCCTCCAAGTCCTACAAACAGCACTGCCTGTTTTTCCTCAGGCGCAACTCGTGCGCCTGCGTAATAAATACCGCCATTCTGGCCAAGGCTCAGTGCCTGCTCCAGTAAGCTGATCGTTCTTTTTTCTTTTGCCATAACATGTCCTCCGTTTAAGGATTATTTTATACCGTTTATAAAAAATAACTGCGATCAGAAAAAGTCATCTCCGCTTCCGTCACTTCCGGAACCGCCAAAGTTAAATCCGCCGTTTCCTCCCGGCTGGGTATTTCCCTGGCTGTCGCCACCAAAGCTGCCACTTCCGAAGTCGTTTCCTCCCTGGTTGTTTCCGCCTCCGAAACCGTTTCCTTCCTGGCCGTTTCCTCCGCCGAAGTCATTTCCGCTTCCGAAACCATTTCCACTTCCGAAGTTGTTTCCTCCCTGGCTGTTTCCTCCGCCGAAGTCATTTCCGTTTCCGAAGCCGTTTCCACTTCCGAAGCCATTTCCTCCCTGGCTGTTTCCTCCGCCAAAGCCATTTCCGCCTCCGAAACCGTTTCCGTCTCCGAAACCATTTCCACTTCCGAAACCGTTTCCTCCACCGAAACCATTTCCTCTCTGGCCACCATATGGACTGCCAGTATGGCTGATATCAAAATCACTTTCTCCAGATCCATAAATAGATCCGGACATTTTCTGTTCTTTTCCGACGATCAATGTCAGCACACTTCCACTCTGCTCAGATGGGCTGACATACTGAATGGAAATTCTGTCGCCTTTTCTGACAGATTTTTTTACACCCTTTTCAGTGTCGATCTTCTGATTATCAATCTGGATCATGCCTGTTGTCTTTGGAAGCACACAGACTTCAATTCCATCTTTTAATGCTTTCAGCTTGATATTCTGTACCAGAGCCTGAAGGCCTGTACGCATAAACACTTCATTATATGTATTTCTTGCTACCTGATCCTCATTGATCACAGTCCCCAACAGCACTTCGGATTTTTTGCCCGGCAAAGTCATAGATACGCTGCCTGGTGTCAGGCTCTGAAGAGCAGGCGGCAATGTGAGCTGCATAGTGAGCAGATCACGGAATTTCGGTTTCATTGCACGGAGAATGAAGAAAATTGCAGCGATCACTGCAAGGATCAATACCAGTACTCCGATAACGATCGTCCATACGGATTTTACGTTTACCCGCATTGTAAATCGTGCGCTCTGTCCATATTCATCCGCAATACGGAGATTTACATCCTGACTACCATTTTTTAACGGAACGATCTGGAATGTTTTGGTATCTGGATTAAAGGAAACCTTCGCATTTATTTCACTGTCTTCTTCAATATCACAGTTAATCTTGGATGTTGCGTCGTATGTAGTGATCTCGTCCAGAGGAATTTCCTTGGTCTTTCCGAATGGTTTTCCCAACAGTGATACTTTTTTCACATCTCCGCTTTTTACAGATAACGGAGTACTTTTTATGATCATCTTGTATGGGGTTGTTTCTTTTGAGAAACTTTCATTTCTTCCATTAAGAACTACTTTTACTGTATAATCACCCGGCTTCTCTGCCTTCATGGTGTATTTGAACCTGTAGCTGTCTGTATCCATAGGGATCTGCTGTTCTTTTCCACTGGCATCTGTGATAATACAGGTAGCAGTTGCACCATACAGAAGATCATCATCTGAAATTATCTGATCTCCGCATTTCAGAAGTGCTGTCATATTGATATCATCACCTGTTTTCGGTGAAGATTTATCCACATCCAGAGTAAGGTTCATATCAAATGTGGTCAGCAGATTGATCTTGATCGAATCCTTTGCGTCGCCTGCCACACTTACAGTCCATTCACCTTTCTGCGGATTCTTAACCTTAATGGTCATATAACGTTTATCAGAAGATACCGTGATATTGTGTTCTTCATCCTGAGGTACTTCTTTTCCGGAAGGATCGATGATCTTCGGATCTGACACACCTTTTTCTGTAAGAATTACAATATTAGCCGCGTAAACGCTTGCATTGTCAACAGTAAAGTTTGTTGTATATCTTCCTGTTTTGGAATCATACTGGGAAGGAAGTTCCGCACTGCCGCCCTTTGTGTGGTCATTATAAATGTCTTCAATAATACCATTCAGCTGATCTGAAGATTTTGTTTCATAGAATTTACCGCCTGTCTTCTCGGCAATATCGTTCATTGTAGCGGAATCCAGAGAACCATCATAATTCAGTCCGATGGTATATACCGGAAGGTTCAGAGATACTGCCTCTTTGAGAGTCTTGCTCAGTTCTTTCTGGGATTCTTCTACTGTACGTGGTCCTTTTGGAAGATCTGTTCTTCCGTCGCTGAGCAGAACGACCATCGGATTTCGTCCGGAATTAAAAGCCTTTCCCTCTTTCAGAAGTTTTACGGCTTCTGTAAGTCCCAGTGCGATATCGGTATCATTATTGATATCATATTTGATCGCTTCCATGCCTTTTTTGAGTGTATCTTTTCCGGTGCTCAGATCGGTAAGTCCCACACTGTCAAGAATAACATGGGAATAATATACATAACCGGCTCTTGTGCCCTCTGCACTGGATGCACACAGTTCTGTAAAGAGCTTTCCGGCAGTCGGTGCCATGTATTCCGGGTCTGCCCGCTCCATAGAACCACTTCCGTCGATGACATAAATGACATCCAGATTCAGATTGTCTTCTGTCGACGGTGTTGCTTCTTCTGCTTTTACCGGTATTCCTGTCACACAGGTAACAACCAACAGCAAAAGCATTACTAAAAAACGCGCTGTCTTTTTCATGTTTTCCCTCCATTTTCCCTTTTATCTGTGCCTATTTTTCTTTAAAATTATCAATATTGCACAAATAAACAGCATATTTTTGAATACTGATATAATATATATACTTAATTATACTTCATCCTCAATTGCCACGCAATGTTACAGTGCTATTATTTTCGACTATTTATGCCTTATTTCGAACAAATTATGCCTTTTACTTTTTTAATGCACTATAAAAAAGCAGACGAAATTTTTTTTATAAAAAACTGCCACTTTTAACTAAAGTGACAGCTTTTTTTGCAACAATAATATTCTATTCCATCTCTCTTACGATCTTTCTGACCGGAAGAACAAAGGTCGGAGATACGGACAGTTCATCCAGCCCCATCTCCACGAATCTTTCAGTAAGTGTGGTGTCTGCGCCAAGCTCACCGCAGATTCCTGCCCAGATACCTTCTTTATGTGCATTGTCCACAACCATCTGGATCATACGGAGGACAGCCTCATGATGAGAATCATAAATGTTGTCCAGTTTTGCGTTCTGACGGTCGATTGCCAGAGTGTACTGAGTCAGGTCGTTAGTTCCGATACTGAAGAAATCAACTTCTTTTGCAAGAAGGTCACTGATCATAACAGCAGCCGGTGTCTCGATCATGATACCCTGCTCCACATCATCACGGAACGGGATACCCTGCTCCGTAAGCTCTGCTTTCACTTCTGCTACGATCGCTTTGATCTGTTTTACTTCTGTTACGGAGATGATCATCGGATACATGATGGAAATATTTCCGAACATGCTTGCACGGAAAAGTGCACGCAGCTGTGTCTTGAATACTTCCGGACGGTCCAGGCAGATACGGATCGCACGATATCCCATAGCCGGGTTCTCCTCATGTGCCATATTGAAATAATCGATCTGCTTGTCTGCTCCGATATCAAGGGTACGGATGATGACTTTCTTACCGGCCATGTTCTGTGCTACTGTCTTATAAACCTGGAACTGCTCTTCCTCTGTCGGATAATCTTCTTTCTCCAGATATACAAATTCGCTTCGGAAAAGTCCGATACCTTCCGCATCATTGGCAAGTACGTTGGCAACATCGCCGGTACTTCCGATGTTTGCATAAAGATGAAGCTTACGGCCGCTCTTGGTAACAGTCTCTTTTCCTTTCAGTTCTTTGAGCATTGCACGCTGTGCAAGTTCATCTGCACGCAGGTCTTCGTATTTCTTAAGGGTTTCCGCATCCGGATCAACGATCAGATTTCCGCTCTTTCCGTCTACAACTGCCATTTTTCCGTCCATGGACTCGTCGTATTCGATATTGATCAGTGCCGGAATGTTCATAGTTCTTGCAAGAATGGCGGTATGTGAGTTGGAAGAACCTTTTCTTGTAACAAATGCAAGTACTTTGCTCTTATCCATCTGTACGGTCTCACTTGGTGCAAGATCCTCAGCAACTACGATCACCGGTTCAGATGCCTCAAGTTCTCCATCTCCATGGCCGGAAAGTACACGTACCAGACGGTCAGAAATATCCTTCACATCAGCCGCTCTTGCTTTCATATAATCATCGTCCATCTGTGCGAACATTGATGAGAAGTTGTCGCCAGTTGTTGCAACCGCATATTCTGCGTTTACAGACTCTGTGCGGATAATGTTGTGGATGGAATCAAGATAGTCATCATCATCAAGCATCATCTGATGAACTTCAAAGATTGCCGCTCCGGACTCTCCAACCTCCTGAAGAGCCTTGTCATAAAGCTTCTGAAGCTGTGCCACAGCCTGCTCCTTGGCTGCCTCCACACGCTTTACCTCTTCTTCCGGATCCTCCACGTGAACACGTTTTACACTGGTGTCAACCTTCTGGAGGATTGAGATCTTGCCGATTGCAATACCGGAAAATACAGATTTACCTTCCAAAACCTTCATGAAATTATCTCCTTCTGTTTTAATATTTGCCCACTTATGGTGTATTATATCACACTATCCAAAGATTCTGCCATGATTTTTTTATGATCTGGAAAAAACCTGTAAAAATTCCATTTATGCTTTCTTTTTTTGCCATATATACAGCAAAAGTGACAAAATAAACGCTGCCATTCCGCGAAAAACACATTGTACCTGTTCTGCCTGGATGGGTGTCTTCGGAAGTACCAGATACCACTGGAAATTTTTTTTAACTTCTTTCCATTTTTTCGTCCAGAAGCCAAAATCTAACCACTGATCCGGAATCCAGTCTTTTTATGCCTGTACAGCTCAGATCCCGAATAAAAACGGTTCTCTGGGTCTTGTTATCCTCCACCCTCTGGATACACTGGAACATCAGATATTTTCTCAAAGAGCAGCTTTTGGGCTGGGGCTTTCCATTGCAAATGAAATCATTTCTCTCCAGAAGGGAAAGATCACTGTCTCAGAGACTCCCGGAGGCGGCGCCACATTTACAGTAATCCTTCCAGAACAGTCACTTTCTTGAATCCATAAAATATTGAGGCATAAAAATACCGGCCTCCAATCGTCAGATCTTCAGATCTGACTTTTGGAAGCCGGTACATTGCTGTAAAAATGTATGCGTTTTTTTATTTGTATTTACTCACTTCGAAGTGCATCGATAGGATTCAGGTTGGCTGCTTTCACAGATGGAAGAAGTCCGAAGATCAGGCCGATCAGCATGGAAAATACTACAGAACCAATAATGGCTGGTATGCTGATGGCTGTTGGTGCCCCGGACACCTGCGCCACTACTTTTGACAGGATGATACCAAGTACCACTCCTATGATTCCTCCGATACTGGTCAGCACCGAAGCCTCCGTCAGAAACTGCCCGAGAATAATATTTTTTCTTGCTCCAATGGCCTTTTTCAGACCAATCTCACTGGTACGCTCTGTGACAGATACCAGCATGATATTCATAACACCGATACCACCGACAAGAAGGGAGATACTTGCGATCCAGATCAGCTGCTGATTTGTGCTTTCACTGAGTTTCTGCAGATTTTTGACCTTCTCCATGATATCTTCTGCTTTATATTTGAAATTGGATTTATTCTTCTCATTCTGGATTCCTGTATTCAGGACATCTTCTGCCGCTTTTCCCACTGAACTCATATTATCTGTACTGTCCGCACGGACTGTCACATTCTGAGGCTGATCAAACTTAAATGCCACAGGCCAGGTTGTATCCGGGATCATCACACTTCCCATAATAGTCTGAGAATATTCCTCATACTCGGACAATGTATTGATCTTAGGCATATTATCCTCGCTCTGAGTGATCACGCCTACGATGATATAAGGTTCTGCTCCGATCTCGATGGTCTTTCCTACCGGATTTTCACTTCCAAAAATATTCTGCGCAGCATTGGAGTCCACCAGTGCAACCTTTCGATAGCTGTCATAATCCTTCTGCACAAAACCACGTCCGGACTGGACCAAATATCCCATCGTTTTCAGATAACTGTTATCAATACCATATACTGTTCCGCCCTGAAAACTTGTATTCTTATAATAAACACTTGCGGACTGACTGCTGTAGTAAAATGTAGAACTGATCACATGGTCCAGATCTCCAATGGCTGTTTTCTGCGAATCGGAAATGACGGGCGGTGTGGCAGAACTTCCATAGGAGCCATAGTCCATGTCATAAGTGCTGTCTCCGTCATAGAGCAGCACCTGCACAGTATTGTTTCCGGAACCGATCAGGTCTTCCTTTATCTGTTCACTGGTACCCTTAATCGTAGATACAATTGCAATAATAGATGCAATACCAATAATAATACCAAGCATGGTCAGAAAGGATCTCATCTTATGTGACCATATTCCCTGAAATGCCAGGCGTATATTTTCAAGCATGAAATTTCTCCTTCCTGTTATTCATTATACATATCATCCAATGTTACTTCTTTTGTCTTGGCACCTTCCTGTACCGTATTTCCGTAAGGAAACGCAAGAAGATCATCCGACTTCAGACCTGAAGTTACAATGGCATAGTATCCGCTGTTTACGATACTGTCCACAGTAACCTGCTGTTTTTTCAGAGTTCCTTTTACATCTTTATAAACATAACTGGTTCCATTTTCTGTGCGGATAAAGGCCTTCATCACAACCAGGCTGCCTTTGGACAGTTTATTTGATTTCAGAGATATTGTCACATAATCCTGATCTGTAAACTGAAGCGACTGATCAGTGATCTCTGCATTAAAGGTATAGTAAGATACATTGGGATTGGAATCTCCTCCATAATAAAAATTATTGGAAGAATCCACCGGATAGTCTGAAACATTTAATACCTTTGCCTCAAAACTGCCGGAATCATAACTGGTACACTGGAGAAGAGTCCCCTCTTTCATCTGATCCCGCATCAGCTCACTGACTGTTCCGGTAACATAGAAACCATCTTTGCTCTTTACCTTCAAAAAAGCATCTCCATTATAGGAACCGGTTGCTTCATCTCCAATATAGGCAACGGTTCCATCCAGCTTGCTTGTCACAAGTTTATTTTTTACTTTATTTTCCAGTTTGGTGATATTCAGATTACTCTCTTCAATATCCAGTTTCAGGCTTGAAACCTTATTTTTCTGGATCTTGATGGCATCTTCTCTGGTCATGGTCGTACTGTCCGTACTGTCATCTCCGTCACCACTGTCATCCGGAATTTCATCGTCATCACCAGTATCATCGTACTTCATTGCATCATCCAAAGTAAATTCTGTCTCTGCATACATATAAACAGGATTTTCCAGAAGACTTCCATCGATCAGATAATATCCTGTACAGGAAAGTTTTCTGTCTTCAAAATCCGCAATGGTATCATTCTCATGAAATTCCAGCTGAAACCAGCTGCCACCTTTCTGAACTACTTTTGTTCCGTCTTCACTGTATCCTGCCATCCGGTTAAAAAATGAACCCATGACAGTAACCTTGCCTTTTGCACTGCTCACCAGAAAAACATACGGATCATCTTCTGTTCCGGTTCCTGTAAATGGCTGAGATGTATAATCCAGTTTCTGATAAAACTGCGGTTCTCCATCTGTGATTCCCGGAATTTCTTCTTCTGTTGCATTCGGATCAGGAAGTTCATTCGGCCCCAGTGTCGGTGTCGGCGTAGGTGATACGGAAGGTGTACTGTCATCTCCTGCATTCAGATCCGGCGTTTCACCATCTGTAATATCATCTACCGCAGGATCCTGATAAGACGGATCCATGATAAGACCATCATCAGAAGAATCCTCATCTTCATCCAGCTGCTCACCGTCTGAAGTTTCCCCTGCTGCCTCTTCCCCATCAATGACATCTGCTTCCTGAGACTCTTCTGATACGGAAGCTGTATCTGTAAACGCACTGAGAAGCAACGGCTGAGATGCCGACGCAAGATAACTTCCATCTACTGCAGTTCCCAGAGAACCGGTTGTGGACTGCATCTCATCATCACCGCTTCCATCAGAAGGAATATCCGTGCTTGTCATATTACTGTCACCGGTATTTCCATCTGTAGAATTCAGCTCTGTATCATCTGTGCTGTCCGTACTGTCCTCAATAGGTCCTCCGTTCTGAAGACTTGTCAGACGGTTCTGGGCTTTTGTAAGATCCTGTTCCTGTTTCTGCAGTTTCAGCTTTGCAATATTCAGTTCCATCTCTACAAGCGTCATATCAAAGGAGATCAGATTGTCTCCTTTTTTTACATCATCACCCTGAGAAACGTAAATCTTCTCAATGATCATATCTTTATCCATATTTACATTCTGCGCAACATTTGTGGTGATGGTTCCATCCAGCGTTGTTTCCGAATACCAGTCTGTCATAAGGTTGCTGACACTTGTTACCGGTACTTCTGTCACCTTGGATTCTTTTACATGCATAAGACCTGTATAAATACCAGCTGATGCCAGTGCTGCGATCAATACACCGACAATTATTCTCTTCACCACTTTCATGTTATCACCTCTTTTCCTGCAGCTCACCATCACGGATCATAACAACTCTCTTGGCGTGTGCCGCAATTTCCGGATCATGCGTGATCATCAGTACAGATACTCCCTCATCATTCAGCTTCTGAAAAAGTTCCATGACCTGTGCCCCGGATTTTGTATCCAATGCTCCCGTAGGTTCGTCTGCAAGCAAAAGTTTGGGATTGTTTACAATCGCCCTTGCAATGGCAACTCGCTGCATCTGACCACCGGAAAGCTGATTCGGCTTAAAATTAACCCTGTCAGCAAGTCCTACACGCTCCAGCGCTTTCAAAGCACGTTCCCTGCGTTCTTTCTTTGGGACTTTTGCATAATTCAGAGGCAGCTCAACATTTGTCAGCGCACTCTGTCTTGGAAGCAAGTGAAAACTCTGGAACACAAAGCCTATGGTTTTCAAACGAAGATCTGACATTTCATTCTCCGTGCACTTTGCAATATCCTCTCCATTCAGGAGAAAAGTTCCTTTCGTAGGTTTATCCAGACAGCCGATAATATTCATCAGTGTGGTTTTTCCAGAACCGGATGGTCCCATGATTGCTACATATTCACCCTCTTCCATCGAAAAATTCACATCTTTCAATACTGGAACTGTCATTTTCCCCTGCTGGTAATCTTTATATATTCCCTTTAAATCCAAAATCATTCCGTCGGTGCTCCTTCCATTGGAACGAGGTCATCTTCCGGAGAAAGCCCTTCCGTTGTGCTCATATCTCCATCCAGACCGCTGTCTTCGACCATATCAGGTTCTGATCCATCGCTTTCCATATCGCTGTAATCTTCATCAGAAACATCCTGGGAATCTTCATCAGAAGTATCCCACATAGCCGCAGTTGTCTGATCAGCGGTTCCCTCTACAACAGACATTCCCTCTTTAAGTTCCTCTGTCGGGAATGCGATCCTGTCTTTCTCTGTAAGCCCGTCCGCAATCTCGTATTCCGCTAGATTTTCATCATACTGTCCAAGTACAACATCTCTCTTTTCCAGTTTGTTCCCACTGCCTGCAACCCATACATAAGGGCTATCTGTATCCGCATCCACAATAAAGTAATCATTCAGCCAGATACCTGCTTTATTATCATCCTGTCCCTCATCCGGTTCAATATAAACATGCTGTCCAAGCATCAGACCATCCGAAGAATCCAGATTCACATAAAACGGATATGTACTGGAGGAAGTCTGATCATCACCAGTACTGGACATTCCAAACATTGCAGCATCTGAGCTGCTGTTAGTAGCCGAATTATCCATATCAACGGACCCCATTGTCCCTTTCCAGGTTTTTGATGCGTCTACCCTGGAGCGGATGATCACTGGCGTTCCCTCTATGATCGAATCCCGGTTTACTTCATTTACCGTTCCCTTTACACGGTAAGCCCCTGTACTCAGGATCGTAATAAATGCATTGCTGGAACTATCTCCAGAGCCTGAGTCCGATGAATCCGCAGTTCCTTCCGTCAAAGTATCATCTACCCCATCAGAACTGTCGCCCCCCATCTTGGAAGTATCGATCTTCTGGACTACACCATCAATTTCACTTCGCACCTCAGTATTCTGCGTTGCCTGGGAAAGCTTTTCGATTTCTGCCTGTTTACTCTTCTGATCATACTCATTCTTCTTGAGATTCATTTTCTGAGTTTCGATCTCTATTGTATAAGAAAGCTGGTTATCAGCTGTAGCTTTCTTTTTCTCAGCTTCCAGAGTCGTAATCTGATCCGAAATGCTTAAAGCTTCGTTTTTCAGCCGGTCCAGTGCCAGCTGTGCTTCCTGCAGACTCTGCTGGATACTTCCCAGATCATACTGAAAAAGGAGCTGACCCTTTTTCACTTCTTCACCGGTCTTTACCTGTACTTCTTTTACTTTTCGCCCGCTCTCGATCTTTACCTGCACAGTTTCCTGCGGTTCCACCACGCCTGCATAACGATTCTCCACACCGGAATCCATTTCTGAAAGCTTGCTTATCTTCGTTACATATACGGTATCACTGCCGCTTACAGTCCCCATATGATGACTGTAGTAATACCAGCCACCTGCTCCAATACCGGCTGCCAGTATAATAATTCCCAGGGCAATTAAAATACGTTTTTTCATATATTTCCTCTTTTCTCAGCATTATGCCGAAACTACAAGTTGCTTCAAACATCATAGCAGATTAAAGAGAAAAAGAAAAGTCTTTGAGGAAAACGATGCAAATTTCACAAATTTTTCACCATTTTTTTATAAAAATAGTATAGTTTTATGCGATTTTTGACTTTTGAGGCGATATCTGATAAAATAAGATGTAAATTTTTTTGAAAGGAAAGAACGATATGAAGACAGTGAAATATCTGCTGGCTTTCTTCTTTGTTTTTCTGGCAGTCTCCATAACCGGCTGTTCCCACCTGGCAAAAACATCTGCGGAGAAAGCGATCAAAAAGGATCTGGATCTTCTTAAAAATCTGGATTCCGAAACGACCATGAAATACATATCGTATCAGGAACTGTTTCCAGATTCTGATGATAATACGGAACTTTCTGATGATATAAAAGAAGTCTTTTCCCTCTTCTTCCAGAATTTTGATTACAAAATACTGGATATATCCATTGACCAGGATCAGGAAACTGCTTCTGCACACCTGCGGCTTACCACTCTGGATTCCCAGGCGCTTGCGAAAGATTTCATTACCCAGAGCCTTAAAGATGAAATCTTAAAAGCCGCTTCCAGTGAAAAAAGCACAGATAATGATGGGAATTCTCTGGAGCAGCGTTATCTGCATCTCCACAAACTCCTGAAAAAAGGTTCCTATAAAACCATAGACCGAAATGCTTCCATTCAGCTGATCAATCATGGTTCCTCTTCCGAACCGGACTGGGATATCACACACAGTTCTTCTCTGGAAAATGACCTGGTTGGAGGTCTGATCACCTATTTATCCGATCCGGATCTTGTCCCAGCTGATGAAACCCTGGCAATTTATCTGAAAACCCTGCAGGAAATGGATGTTCAGCAGATGTCCAATTACCTTGGTCTGGACTCCATCCTGAACACTTCAGACCCAGCAAAAAATGCCATTGCATCCGCACTTATGGAACAGTTTCACTCCTGTTTTAACTATAAAATAACAGACAGTTCCATCTCGGGCTATCTTGCTCAGGTCAGTGCACAGCTGACTACTTTTGACAGTGATTCGATTCTCTCTCAATATGAAAAAGAACTAAATACCTATCTTGGTTCCGCTGATGCAGTGATTGACGGCTCTCAGAAAAGATATGACAAATCTCACGAACTTCTTCTTGACAGTATCAAGAACAACGAATCAACCATAACTGCCAACGCTGTTTTTCACCTGATAAATGACGGCGCTTCCTGGAAACTCGAAGATGCCGGAACCGAACTTGGCAATGCTATTTTTGGAACACTTACCGCATCTCCTGTCCCTGAAGATATGACAGAGGATATTTCTGACGATCAGGGCACCGGAAACGAAGAGGTCTCTGATGAAGACAATAATTCCGGTGACAATGAAACGGAAACAGAAGAAGTCGATGATAATGTCGATGATTCCGACAGTGACGAATAAAATTAATCCGGCAGATGTTCGCAACTATACAGGGGACTTCGCTGATCCAGTAAAAAACTCCCATTTGAATTTCCTGGTCATACAGACTGAAACGGAAAACAAATGAGAGTTTTTTTATACTCCGGATATGATTTTTATAAAAAGCAGTGCAAGTACTATAAGAATAATAGGCCGGATGATCCGGCTTCCGTTTTTCATAACCATGCCTGCCCCTGTATAATGTCCTGCAATAGAAAATACAGATGCTGCAATTCCAAGCATGATCACGATCTTTCCGCTGAGCAGAAATACCACAAGAGCCGCTACATTGGAAGAAAGGTTGGTAACCTTCATGGTACCGGACGCTTTTGCTACGCTCATTTTTCCAAGTCCTGTATACAGAAGCAGGAGAAAGGTTCCTGTCCCGGGGCCATAAAAACCATCATAGCAGCCCACAGCAAGAGAACACAGGGCACAGATCAGAATCTGTTTCTTTCTGGCGATCTCTCCGCCTTTTTCATCCATATTCTTCTTACGCAATACATAAAAAGCAACTACCGGAAGTACCGGGATCAGCATATAACGCAAGATTTTATCACTGGCAACAAGTGCTACATGTGCTCCCATTGTTGATCCCAGAAGCGCCATCGGGATACACGGAAGTACCAGAATCCAGTCTACAAACTTATTCTTACACAGACGTACCGTAGAGATCAGAGTTCCCGTTGCTGATGACAGTTTGTTAGTAGCAACGGCATTATGTATGGGAACTCCGGCCAAAAGATAAGCAGGCAGGGAGATCAAGCCTCCCCCGCCTGCTACAGCATCTACAAATCCGGCAAGAAATACAAGTGGACAAACGATCAGAAATGTATAGATTGTCGGCTGCATAATTTTTATTCTTCCTCTTCTTCCTTCGCAGGCTCAAGATCAAGTCCCAGCTCGTGAAGCTGTGCCTCACTTACCTGACTTGGTGACTGAGTCATCAGACAGGAAGCATCCTTAACCTTCGGGAATGCGATAACATCACGGATGGTATCTGCTTTTGCCATAAGCATAACAAGTCTGTCAAGACCGTATGCCAGTCCTGCGTGAGGCGGAACTCCGTATTTGAAGGCATCCAGAAGGAAGCCGAACTGCTCATGTGCAGCTTCTTTTGTGAAGCCAAGTGCCTCAAACATTCTCTCCTGAATATCATCCTGATGGATACGTACACTACCGCCACCGATCTCATTTCCGTTAAGAACGATGTCGTATGCTTTTGCACGGACCTTTCCCGGATCTGTGTCAAGAAGCGGCAGATCCTCTTCCATAAGCATAGTGAACGGATGGTGCATCGCTGTGAAACGGTTCTCCTCCTCGCTCCACTCAAGAAGCGGGAACTCTGTTACCCATACAAAACGGTACTCGTTCTTGTCAAGAAGATCCATCTGTTTTGCAAGCTCAAGACGAAGGGCACCAAGTACATCGTATACCAGTTTTGTCTTGTCTGCTGCGAAAAGGAGCAGGTCTCCCGGCTTACCGTCCATGGCTTTTACAAGGGCATCCATTTCCTCATCCTTCATAAATTTGGCAAAGGACGATTTTCTGGTTCCGTCCTCTGCGATGGCAATGTATGCAAGACCCTTTGCACCATAACCTTTTACGAACTCAACAAGTTTGTCAATCTTCTTTCTCGGCATTGCACCCTGGCCTTCTGCGTTGATACCACGAACGCTTCCGCCGTTCTCAAGAGCACCTGTGAATACACCGAAACCGCAGTCTTTTACGATATCGCTGACATCATGAAGCTCCATGCCGAAACGCATATCCGGCTTATCAGAACCGAAACGGTCCATAGCTTCCTGCCAGGTAATTCTCTGGATCGGAAGTTTTACATCGATGTCCAGAACTTCTTTGAACAGGAATGCAAGATATCTCTCATTAACATCGATAACATCGTCTACGTCTACGAAAGAAAGCTCCATATCGATCTGTGTGAACTCCGGCTGACGGTCAGCACGAAGGTCCTCATCACGGAAACATCTTGCGATCTGGATATAACGGTCAAATCCGGAGCACATCAGAAGCTGTTTGTACAGCTGCGGAGACTGTGGAAGTCCGTAGAAGCTTCCCGGATGAACACGGGATGGTACCAGGTAGTCTCTGGCTCCCTCAGGAGTACTCTTTCCAAGCATCGGTGTCTCGATCTCAAGAAATCCCTCGTTTGTGAAGAACTGTCTTGTAAGCTGAGCAACCTTGCTCTTCATCATGATGTTTCTCTGAAGATCCGGTCTTCTTAAGTCAAGATAACGGTATTTCAGACGGATCTCATCTTTTGTCTTGCTATTCTCCTCGATCGGGAATGGCGGTACATCTGCCTCAGCAAGAACACGGAGGGATTTTACGCGAAGCTCGATCTCGCCTGTTGCAAGATTCTCGTTTACAGCTCCTCCACGTTTTTCTACAGTACCGGTTACGGCAATGACAAACTCGCTACGGAGCTTGCCAGCTTTTGTAAAGCCTTCCTCGTCAATGCTGCCATTCTCAAAAATCAGCTGCATGATTCCGGAACGATCACGAAGGTCTACAAATACAAGACCTCCTTTATTTCTGGCTTTTGCCACCCATCCCATTAATGTTACTTCTTTTCCGACCATCTCTGTGGTCACTTCTGCACATCGGCAGGTTCTGTGCAGTCCCTGCATGCTTTCAGCCATCTCTTTATCCTCCTCAGACTACTCTGATCGCAGTCTTTTTATTTTACTCTGATATCTTTGTTCATCAACAGATATTTAGTCTCTGTTGAAAAATTCTACATACTCTGTATAACCATCTGCTGCCAGCTGGTCTTTCTGGAATTTTTTGTTCTTTTTCATGATAGAGATATTGATCTGTGTACCTGCACTTCTTTCCTCAGTTGCCTGTTTCAGGATATTCAGAAGCTTGTCTGCCGGCATGTTCTTCTCGATCAGATATGCTTTCTTGCCATTCTTGGTTGGAATCTCATAGCCTCTCTCAAGAAGCAGCATAACGATTCTCTCAAATCCAATGGAGAAACCACAAGCACAGGTATTATTTCCTGTAAATTTACCGATCATCTCATCGTAACGTCCGCCTCCACCGACGCTTCCGCCGAACTCATCCATGGAAATCTCAAAGATCGGACCTGTGTAATAGGACATTCCACGTACCAGTGTAGGGTCAAAGGACATTTTGAAGTCTGCTGTTTTTACAGATTCTACAGTGTTGATGATTGTTTCAAGATCCTCTGCAATACCTGCTTCCAGAACATCAGAAAGTTTTTCTTTAATATAACGGACGCCCTCAACATCGTTGGTGATCTCACGGAAAAGTCCAAGATAAGTGTCAATGCTCTCTTTCTCAAAGCCCTCTTTCTCAAGCTCCTCTGCAACTCCCTCGATGCCGATCTTATCCATCTTGTCAAGAATAATAAAGACAGTATCAAAGCTCTCTGCCGGGAATCCGCTGTACTGAGCCATTGCCTTCAAGATCCTTCTGTCATTGATACGGATCGTAAAGTTCTGGAAATCCAGTTTTCCAAGAAGTGTTGTAGTTGCAAGTACAAGCTCGATCTCAGCAAGATAGGTCGGCTCACCCAGGATATCGATATCACACTGCATAAACTGACGGAAACGACCTCTCTGCGGACGGTCAGCTCTCCATACATTTCCCATCTGAAGTGCCTTAAAAGGAGCCGGAAGCTCATTTGCGTTGTTGGAATAAT
>ERZ857745.996-NODE-996-length-37521-cov-5.653819_pt1 | contig 37521 bp, 30 predicted proteins | sample MGYA00519699_ERZ857745 | MGnify/ENA primary metagenome ERZ857745 (study PRJEB31778, sample SAMEA3449357) | human gut metagenome | biome: human gut; feature: human-associated habitat; material: faeces | place: United Kingdom | collected 2010/2012 ... | reverse complement strand
AGGCAAGCCGTATATCGAAGATAGGCTTGCCTGTTATTTGTTATAGCTATAAATTAAATTGTAAAATATAAAAAATAATATTTTGCACGTTCCGGACAATTTGTCGACAGTCTGCGGGGACACTAAATTTTAGTGTCCCTTCTTGCTAATTTGATTTAATTTCAGTTAATTTAATATCATCAGTCGCTTTGATTTTTTCTTTTTCGGAAAGTGTAAAGGAATACGAATTATTATAAGCAACAGCCAAATCTTCGCTTACACGAGCTTTACCGTTTGATGAATAAATTACAAGAGTTCCCGTGCCTGTGGCGATGTATCGTCCTGCGGGTATTTCTGACGGGCAAGTATAGCTTTGGTCTTTCTTTAATGTATATGTTTTGCCTGTCTTTTCGGTTGCCTGTAATGACGAGTTTTGATTTTGCAGTTCCTCAATTTGTGAGTCGAGTTCAGATGACTTTTGATTTAATTCGGTAATGTCGTTTTTTAATTTGTCATTCTTTTTCTTTGCCTCAATAAAGTAATTGTTTACGGTGGTTTTTGTACTCAATTCCGAATTTAGGTCATTTATCTGACTTTCCAAATCGTTTTTTGTATCGGTAAGTGATGATGTATTTTCTTCAAGTGCAGATATTTGAGTTTTCAGTTTTTCTGTTGCAAGAGAATTTGTGTCAAAATAGTTGCCGAGTGAAAAACAAACCACACCGATTATAATCGTGAAAAACGAAAGTATTATAACATATAATTTTTTTTGCGTCATAATCGTCATATCCTTTCATTATTTTATCGGAATAAATTGAGCCTTGCCCTTGATTTTTATTGTTTCATCATCGTTTAATACGTAATCTTTTCCGTCAGCGGTTAAATTCGAGTTTACTCTTGCTTTTCCTGATGACGAAATCGCAATACTTCCCGAACCCATAATTGTATATTTACCGACTTTTATATTTTCTCCGACTGCGTAAGTACCCGATGTCAAAGTTAAGGTTGATTGAGAAGTCGATGATACTTGGTTATTCAAGGAATCGAGTGTGCTTTGCTTTGTATTGACCGTATTTTGCAATTCCTCTTTTTCCTTTTCGAGTTTATCGTTTTCGTCATTTATTTTTTCAAGACCGTTTTGCGACGTTGTAAATTCTTCATAGTTTTTTTTCTTATCGGCTAAATCCGAATTAAGGGTATTTATTTCATCGGAAAGCGATGAATAATTGTTTTGTGCCGTAATATATTCCGAATTTGTATTTTGTAATTTTTCAAGTCGTTTTGTTATGTTGTTATCGTTTTTCGGTATGAAAAAGCCGACAAAAAATACTCCCAAAACAATCACAATACATACTGCCGATGATATTTTTATAAACAGCGGTGATAAATCCTTTGCGAGATTATCCCAATATGCAAACTTGATTTTTTTATTGTTTGTCGGTTGTTCGTCAATGATTACTTCTATAATATCCTTGTCTTTCTCCAAAAATAATCACCTCGTTTAATTTAAAACTTGCGTAAGAAATACGTCCTTAAACTGATAAGCAAAACTGTCAGCGGATTTTTTTGCCTTTTCAAAATCGTCAAAAATACCGAAAACAGTCGGACCCGAACCGCTCATAACGGCATTAACGGCGCCGTTCATAATCATTTTGGTTTTGATACCGCCGACAATCGGATACATTTTAGCGGTCACGTTTTCCATAACATTGCAAAGCCTGTCTGCAACGCCGTAAAGGTCGTTATTATTTAAAGAGTCAATCATTCCGTCTGTGTCGGGACGAATTTCGATAGGTGCGTTGTCGATTTGTTCGTAAATAAGCGCCGTAGATACGTTGATAGGCGGTTTTACAAGTAAGATGTACGCATTCGGCATAGGGGAGAGCGGTTTTAAAATTTCACCGATACCCTCCGCAAGCTGTGTACCGCCGTCAAAACAGTACGGCACATCTGCACCGAGTGACGCACCGATATGCATAAGCTCATCATTAGAAAGAGGATTGCCGTGGAGCATATTCATTGCGGTAAGAACCGCCGCACAATTACCGCTGCCGCCGGCAAGCCCTGCGGCTACGGGTATATTTTTGTGAATTACAATCTTTGCACCGCCGCGAATACCTGTCGCTTTGAAAAATGCGTCTGCCGCTTTATAGGCGATATTTTTTTCGTTGCAAGGCAAATACGGCAAATTTGTTGAAATAGAAATACCTTTGTGCGTTTTATCGACTAAAATAAGGTCAAACAGCGATACTGTCTGCATAATCATTTTAATGTCGTGATAACCGTTTTCGCGTTTTGAAAGTACGTCAAGTGTAAGATTTATTTTTGCATATGAACGTGTTATCGCACGTCTGCCTGTTAAAACTGTATTTTCGGCAAGCATTTCTGTTCATTCCTTTCTTAAAGCAGATTGTGTGATTTATCTACTATTTCTTGTATTTTTTCATCTGTGATGTTATCCTCACATTCGGCTTTCTTCAAATATGCAAGATATTCAATGTTGCCCTCCGGACCTTTGATAGGTGAGAATGAAAGACCTGCAACGTGCAAATCAATACTTCGTGCGAAGTCAAGAATTTTCTTTATAACTTCATAGTGTACCTTTATGTCTTTTACAACACCTTTTTTACCGACCTGTTCACGTCCCGCCTCGAATTGAGGCTTTATAAGTGCGACAATTTCACCGTTATCGGCAAGAAGTGTTTTTGCAACGGGAAGTACAAGTTTAAGCGAAATAAATGACACGTCAACAGACGCAAAATCAATTTCTTCGCCAATGTCCTCAGGTGTCACATAGCGGATATTGGTACGCTCCATATTTACGACTCTTTCGTCCTGACGTAATTTCCACGCGAACTGACCGTAGCCGACGTCAACGGCGAATACCTTAACAGCACCGTTTTGGAGCATACAATCGGTGAAACCGCCGGTTGACGCACCTATGTCCATTGTGGTTTTACCCTCAAGGGTAATCGGAAATTCCTGCATAGCTTTTTCAAGTTTTAATCCGCCGCGGCTTACATATTTTAAAGTTTCGCCGCGAATTTCCGCAACGGTTGTATCTTCGTCAACCATCTGTCCGGCTTTGTCGCATTTTTGATTTTTTACATACACTTGTCCTGCCATAATTAGAGCCTTCGCTCTTTCACGGCTTTGTACCTGTCCGTTTTTGACAAGAAGTGCGTCAAGTCTTATTTTTCCCATAGTTCTTATCCTTTTAATCTATTTTTGATGCAATCGTCTTTGCATCAAGTCCGTATAATTTATCAAGTTCATCTATTGAGCCGTGCGTAATCGGTTGGTCGGGGAAAGCAAATATTTTAAATTTGCAGTCGATATGGTTTTCTTCAAGCGATGTGCCTATCATACTTCCCATACCGCCGATTTTCACGTTGTCCTCAATGGTTATAACACTGCCTGTCTTTTTTGCCGACTCGATTATGCTCTTTGTATCAAGCGGTTTTATTGTAGGCATAGCTAAAATTTCAACTGATTTCGTTGTAAGTTTTGCAACTTCTTCGGCACGTTTAACCATTCTGCCTGTTGCGATAATTGTAACATCCGAGCCGTTTTGTATGCACTGTGCCTGTCCCAAAGTGAAAGCGGAAGGGACGTTTTCAGCCTCTGTTCCGCCGCGTGGGTAACGTATTGCAATCGGTGCATTAAATTTATTGATTGCAAAATCAAGCATATATTCAAGCTGATCGAGCGTGGCTGGTGAAAGAATTGTCATATTCGGCATATGTGATAAGTAGGAAATATCGTACACACCCTGGTGTGTTTCACCGTCTGCACCGACTATACCGGCACGGTCGATAGGGAATACAACGTGAAGTTTTTGCAGACAGACGTCGTGCAAAGTTTGGTCGTATGCACGTTGCAAGAATGATGAATACAACGGTATAACAGGAGTGTATCCGACCGTTGCCAGTCCTGCTGAAAGCGTAACACCGTGCTGTTCGGCAATACCGACATCAAAAAATCTGTCTTTATATTGCTCTTGAAATTCGTCAAGTCCTGTGCCGTTAGGCATTGCACCTGTGATTGCAACTATTTTCTTGTTGTTTTTCGCTAATCTGACAAGTGTATTGCCAAATCTTGCACTGTATGTTTCACTGCCTTTTTTCGTTTCACCTGTAGCTTTGTCAAAAGGTGATATGCCGTGGAATTTTTGCGGATTGCTTTCCGCGGGGGCATAACCTTTGCCCTTTTTCGTGTGGACGTGAATAAAGACAGGTCGCTTTTCGTCTTTTGCATATTCAAGACACTGTATAATTTCTGTTAGGTTATGACCGTCAACAGGTCCCATGTATATAAATCCCATATCGTCAAAAATCGTTGTAGGGATTACAAGCCTGCGGAAGAAACGTTTTATTTGTTTTAATATATTTGCGGTAGGTTTGCCTATTGTAGGCATTTTTTTTAAAAAGTTTTCAACCGCGTGTTTTGAGCGGAAATAAAACGGCGACATTCTGAGTGAACGCAAGTGTTTTGACACCGCACCGACATTTTTTGAAATAGACATTGCGTTGTCGTTCAAAATAAGTATAAGCGGTGTTTTTGAATGACCTGCGTCATTCATAGCCTCGTACATCATACCGCCCGTAAGAGCACCGTCACCGAATACTGAAATTACATTGTAATTGTCACCGGCAAGGTCACGCCCTCTGGCAATACCGAGTGCGGCTGAAATTGAAGTTGAACTGTGACCGGTATTAAATACGTCACAATCACTTTCACTTGTTTTCGGAAATCCCGACATTCCGCCGAACTGACGTAGCGACTTGAACCCGTCTTTTCTTCCTGTAAGAATTTTATGCACATAAGACTGATGACCTACGTCAAAGACAATCTTATCTTCAGGCACATTAAAAACAGTGTGAATAGCAACGGTCAATTCAACAATCCCCAAGTTTGAGGCGAGATGACCGCCGGTTTCCGATACACTGTCAATCAGAAACTCGCGAATTTCACTGCAAAGAGTTTTCAATTCGTCTTTATTTAATTTTTTCAAATCATCGGGTGATTCGATTTTATTTAAAATTTTATCCATCACCAATGCCCCATTAATGTTATTTGCAACGTTTAAAAACACTCATTATTTTTCCAACCGTAAAAACGATTGAGTTACCGTTATTCATAGAGATTCCCTTAGACATAGCTTTACCGCCAATAGTAAGAGAACTGACAATACCTGTAAGTATAAGGCTTGGCAATATACCGCTCAGGTTAAATTTTGCGACAAGTTCCGAAACAATAAGAGTTGTCGTTGCACCGGAAATAATTCCGGCAATATCGCCGATTACGTCACAGCATAAGTTTGCAAGCTGAGGTGCGTGACGTATTACGGAAATACTTTCTCTTGCACCTTTGACTTTGCGTGCCGCAAGGGAATGAAAAGGCTTTTCTTCCGCAGACTGAACAGCCGTACCAATCATATCGAATAAAATATTTATTGCAATGATAGCGAACAAAACTATAAATGCAAAAAATAAATTGAGCGATTGCATCGCAACCGATGTTATAAGACTGAATACCAATGACAGCACGAACGAAAGGAAGATTACGAAAATCGTCCATTTGTGTGAAGTCGAAACATTTGAATCAGGGTTTGGTACTTTAAATTTTTTTCGCCTGTGAGAGTCAGATTTATCCAAGTTTTTAAATCCCCTTTTCTATAATAATAAATCGGCAAAATGCCGATCAAGAATTTCAATATTTAAAATAGGGTAATGAACAGAGTAAAGTTTGCGGCATAGGTCCGGTTGGCTTTCCCATAAATCTGCTTAATCGTCGCCGAAAAAGCGGTTTCCCATTAAAGACTTATACTATTTTGTAGTTACCGGATTGCCACTGAGTCCGCACTGCAATCCCCTGTTCATTCAATTACGACAGCCTAGAAGTTTTCCCAAACAGCCTGAGCTTTCCGTATCCTCTTTTGCAAATATGGTTTCAAGACGCATTGCCTTTTTGCCACTGGCCGAGCGGCGAAAAAGTTTTGGGCGTCTATCCGCCATATCCACTCAAGGCTGGCTACGCTGCCCACAGCATTCATACCACGTCCCTTGTGAGGACGTGAATTACTAACCGCAAAACAGGTTTTCCCCTATGCCGTAACGACTTGCTCCCTTAGGAGGTATGGGCCGCCACAGTCATAGGCCTCCACGGAAAAGGGGGTAAGGTTACCATGCCGTTGGAAACCGCCCCTAAACCTTAACTCCCAGCATCAGCCCCGAACTGGGCGTTCAAAGCAAAACACCAGAAACTTCATCGATGTGCCATTTGGCGGATTTTTAGGCCCGCTTTCCGAAGAGCCGTACTGACTAGGATACTGCACCACTATTAATTGTAATTAAATATAACATATTTTTTGTGAAAAGTCAACAAACCAAAAAAAAATTTACAATTTATATATATTTATTTAGAAAAAATATATAAATAAAAGTTCGGATAAAAAATCCGAACTTTTAATACAGAATTTTAAATTTTATTTGCTTTGAAATGAGTTAACGATGTCGATAAAATCGTCAATTTCAGCCGATCCGTAGAACACTTCGTTTTGTATAAGTGTAAATATATGAGCCGTTCCGTTGTCACAAGTCATATATACGGTTCCATATGATTTATAGTCAGCTTTGCTTGTTGTATATGTGAAATAAGCATAACGTTTACCGTTTATTGAAGTGTACTCAACTTTTTTGAACATTTCGTGTTCATCGTCTTGAGTTATACTCTTTGAGTATGAGTTTGCAACTGTAGAAAGGTTAGTTTGCTTGAAATCAGAACCGGTCATGCTAGCATAAATAATTCCCGAAGTTGTATATGTGTTTACATATGAAACGTTCGTATATGAAGATCCTTGAGATGCTTTTGAGAAAAGTTTCCATAACGCAGGAATTGAAAATTGATAATCTCCGACTTTTGCTTTGTTTAAGGTATCCTCAGGGTCGTTTCTCATCAATTTACCGATTTTTGAAGAATCAAGTTCTTCTGCCTTTATGCTGTTTAGAATTGTGTTAAGTTCCATTTCATCGTAATCTAAATTAGTCGTTACGGCAAAATTGTACACATAATCGCCTTTTTCAAAGAAAGTATCGACTGTATATAAATCGGAATCGGTTGAACCCGAAATAGTTTGAGTGTACTTGTATGAATTAGTACCTGTTTCTGATACTGGGGTAAGAGTGGAATATTTTGTACTTGCATATTTTTCTCTTATGGCATGGTCATGTGTGGCAAGCGAATAAGCAGTCGTGTCACCTGTTTTTGAATAAATACCCAATGAGATGTGTGATGTTGATTCGTTTTTAGGCTCATAGAATGTAAATTCGTTTTCAGTATTATCATCTTCCATTTGATAATTAGCCGGTACATAGAAACTTACTTTATATGTATCGTCTGTGATTTCACGGTATTGTCTTGTACCCTCTGTTTTTACCGTAGAAAGATCATATGTTTCATTATCTATTTTGCCAATCTTAAATGAATCCACTACAGAAAGTATCATATCTTTTGTTGATGTATCATCATTGATTTTTATCAGTGAAGTGATTAAATATCTGTAATCCTTTGTATAGTATTCGTGAAAATCAATGATTTGCTCTTTATTTTTTGCCTGAAAGTGCATATGCTGTGTTCCGTTTGATTCAGGTAATTTTTCTGCATTGATAAGTGTATATGAAGAAAAAAAGTCTTTTTTCTTTGAATATTCTTCATCAAAATCAACAGTATCTTCTGTTATAGGATAAACGTCTATGTACATTGAACTTTCGTCATCTGCAACAAATTTTGTTGTCATTGCGTCAAGAGTTCTGTCAGCCATTTTCATTTGAGTAGGAGTGTCAATGCTCCATAAATAATAGCTGTCACCTGTTTTTGTCATATCAGTGATACCTGTAACGGTAGAAGAATTATCCATATTTTCTTTTGTTACAAGTATTGCTTGAGTGTCGTTGTCATAACCTACTGTTGCACCGAATGTTTCGGAAATAAATCTTAGCGGAACCATTGTAACGCCGTTTTCGGAAAGTGCAGGTGATTCAAGAAGTGTTTCTGTATGGTCGTTTACAGTTGCAACGATATTGCCGATTTGAAGTTCAATATTTACGGCAGGGTATGTAAGAGTTATTTTTTGAGTATCGCCGTCCCAGTCAACTTTTGCACCAAAAGCCTCTGTTATAACTCTTAACGGTACCAATGTAGTGTTGTTTTCTGTTACATACGGTGTTTCAACTTCTGTTTCAATGCCGTTTATTTTAAGAATACTGTCACCCACGTTGAATGCGATTTCTACTTTGTCATTTGTGTTTTCGTCATTTTCAGCAAGCGCAAAAGGTGCTGCTGAAAGAGCTGTTGTTGCGGCAAGAATTGCAGCGATTAGTTTTTTGTTCATTTTAATACCCCCAATTTATTATTTTAGATTAGGAACAATGTCAGTTGAAATTTGTTCGCCGTTCCTTGTATAAATTACGTTGATACTTCCCGAAGAATATGTATCACGCAATGCTTTATTAAAGTCCACAATGCTGTGTACTTCAACGCCGTTGATAGAGTTTATAACATCACCGTTTGAAAGTGAACTTGACGAAGATGTTTTTACGGTGACGCCTTTCTTTGTCGGCAGACCGATTCGCGCCTCCCATGAATTTTCAAGTGTAACGCCTAAATCCGGTCTTATGACTTTTCCGTTTTGCTCAAATTGATTGAGTACATAATTAATCGTGTCAAGCGGGATTGAAAAGTTAATTCCCTCAATTCCGACACCGGCATATTTTGAAGAATTAATACCTATAAGCTGACCTTTCATATTAAGAAGCGGTCCGCCGGAATTACCTGCATTGATAGCGGCGTCAGTTTGAATTAACGGATAATACGCGCTCGGAGTGCTGACGTTAAGTCCGCTTACGATACCTTTTGATGCACTGTTTCGCATTGAAAGCGAAAGGGGAGTACCGATTGCAACAACGGACTGCCCTGCAAAGATACTGTCCGATTGTGCGAACGATATTGGCTTTAAACCAAGACGGCCAACCTTTACCAAAGCCAAGTCGGAATCTTTGTCGATTGCCTGAACTTGTCCGGCATAGCTTTCGCCGTCGGAGAAAACGACTGTTATATTGTCAATATCGCTTACAACGTGTGCGTTTGTAAGGATAATACCGCCTGATTTGATAACTACACCTGTACCGTGAGCGGTAAGTTCGTTGTAATTTGAAACAGTCCCTGTCATATATTCGGGTTTGTAATTTCCTACTATGGCAACGACACTTGAACTTGCGTTTTCAATCACTTGAGCAGTGACTGTATCTTCATCGGAATCAATGTAAACACTTCTTGTATTTCCGTCCCAGTTTACGTTTGAACCGAGAGCCTCACTGACCGCTCTAAGCGGTATATACGTCGAATCATTCATAATGAAAGCACCTGTGTTTAAGGCATTTCCGTTTACGAATATGTTTATGTTGTCGGACGCATATGCGGTTGAAGAAATCGCTAACATCAGCGCAGTTGCCGCAATTATTTGTTTTTTCATCATTACCTCCCACAATGTTGTATAATATATAATAAAATTCAAATTATTGTTATATGATACAATGAAAATTTTGTAAAAATATATTTATATAGTATCATAGAGAGTAAAAAAATGCAAGTAAAATTTTGAAGAATAAGGTAAGATAAAAATGACTTTACAAACTACCCATAAAGCGATATAATAGAAATAACTATATGCTTTATAGGAGGATGGCAATGAACGATATATTAAAGGACGTGTCTATGGCACACAGGATTGTTGTCAAAGTCGGAACGTCTACGCTTACATATGAACACGGAACAATGAATTTAAAACTTATAGACAGGTTGTCTATGGTGCTTTCTGATTTGAGAAATCAAGGCAAGGAGATAATTCTTGTTTCATCGGGTGCGCAGGGAATTGCACTCGGTAAACTCGGTTTGGCTGAAAAGCCGAAAGATACAAAGGGCAAACAAGCCATTGCGGCAGTCGGACAGTGTGAACTGATGTATCTTTACGACAAAATGTTTTCGGGTTACAATAACACCGTTGCACAGGTGCTTTTAACGCGTGAGGATATTGCAATTCCGCGCAGAAAGAGAAATATTCAAAATACTGTTACAACGCTTATTGAAATGGGGATAATTCCTGTTGTAAACGAAAATGATACGGTAAGTTATGACGAAATCGAAATCGGCGACAATGATAATTTATCGGCAGTCGTTGCCGACCTTGTTGACGCGGATTTACTTGTACTTTTCTCCGATATTGATGGTTTGTACGACGATGACCCACACAAGAATAAAAACGCAAAATTACTTCCTACAGTATACGATATTGACGAAGTGAGAGATGTTGCAGGCGGTGCGGGAACAAGCAGAGGTACGGGCGGTATGGTGACAAAGCTTGAGGCTGCCGAAAGGGCGACAAATGCAGGTATTCATATGATAATCGCAAACGGAAACAATGTTGATTCACTTTACGATATACTTGACGGAAAGCCTGTCGGAACATTGTTTGTGTCGAAGAATTTCGATAAGGAGGAAGAATAATGAGCGAGCTTTTGGAAAAATGCACTCTTGCAAAAGATGCAGGATATAAAATGGTTTCAGTAAGTACGGTTACAAAGAACAATGCACTTGAGGCTATTGCAAATGCACTTGTAGAACGTGCCGATGAAATTATTGCGGCAAACAACATTGACATAGAAAACGCAAAGAAAAACGGAACACGTCAAGCTATGATTGACAGACTTACTCTTACAAAAGAACGCATTGACGGAATTGCGGAGGGAGTAAGACAGGTCAAAGCACTTGCCGACCCAATCGGTGAAGTAATAAAAATGTGGAAAAGACCAAACGGATTGACTATCGGTCAAAAACGTGTGCCTATGGGCGTTATTGCAATAATTTACGAGGCAAGACCGAATGTAACTGTTGACGCGGCGGTACTTTGCCTTAAAACTTCAAATGCCTGTATTTTAAGAGGCGGAAGTGAAGCAATTAATTCAAACAAAGCCGTTATGAAAATTATGCAGGATGCGGCATACGGTGTCGGAATACCTGAGGGGACACTAAATATAATAGAAGATACTTCGCGTGAAACAGCAACTCAGCTTATGAAAATGAACGGATATGTGGATTTGTTAATCCCACGCGGCGGTAAGGGACTTATTCGTTCGGTTGTTGAAAATGCGACTGTTCCCGTTGTTGAAACGGCGGCAGGTAACTGCCACGTTTATGTTGACGCGGACGCGGATATTGATATGGCGGTTAAAATTGTGCTTAATGCGAAAGTACAACGTCCGTCTGTGTGCAATGCTGCCGAAACATTGCTTATAGACAAAAAAATAGCGGATAAATTTATTCCTGTTATGTTCAAGGCACTGAAAGAAAAGAATGTTGAAATCAGAGCCGACCAAAATTCAAAAGCAATATTTGCAGATGTAAATGACGCGACAGACGAGGATTATTATACTGAATATAATGATTATATTATGGCGGTAAAAGTCGTTGACGGAATTGATGAGGCGATTGAGCATATTAATAAGTACAACACAAAACATTCTGAGGCGATTGTTACAAACAATTACGAACATTCGCAAAAGTTCTTGAATGAGGTTGATGCGGCGGCGGTTTATGTTAATGCTTCAACAAGATTTACGGATGGTTTTGAGTTCGGATTTGGTGCTGAAATAGGTATAAGTACACAAAAAATGCACGCAAGAGGTCCAATGGGACTTGAGGCATTGACTTCTATTAAATATATAATTTACGGTGACGGTCAGATAAGAGAATGATAAAGTGGATATTTTTCGATGTCGGTTCAACGCTTGTTGACGAAAGCAAGGCGTGGGAAAAACGTGTCAGCGATACGGTAAAAGGGAGTAACATAAGCGTAAGCGAGTTTTATAAATTAATGGACGACTGTGCTTTGAAAAATTTAATTCCGTATGATGACGCTGTTATTATATCGGGATTAAATAGAGCAGAATGGCATAGCGAGCTTGAAATGCCTTATAAATATTCTGAAAATGTTTTGTCACAACTGTATGGTAAGTACAAAATCGGAGTTATAGCCAATCAACCGTTGGGGACACAAAAACGCCTTGAAAAGTACGGCTTGGCAAAGTATATCAGCCTTGTTATATCCTCTGCGGAGGAGGGTGTATCAAAACCCGATATAAGACTTTTTCAAAAAGCACTTGAGAAAGCCGACTGTAAAGGTGAAAATGCTGTGATGGTCGGTGACAGGGTGGATAATGATGTTGCACCGGCTAAAAAGTTGGGTATGAAAACCGTATGCGTAAAACAGGGTATTCACAAATTAAACACACCTAAAAATGAATTTGAAGTGCCGGATTATACTGTGGATACAATAGAAGAATTATTAAACATATTAAAAGAGGGACACTAAACTGAAATTTAGTGTCCCTCTTTGACGATGGAAGGAAAAACTTTTAATTAAAACAGCTTTTCAAGCAATTTATTGGAGCGTTCGATAAACTTTGTCATTTGTTCTGCCGGCAAAGGACTGTGGCTTATTTTCGCTAAGTCGTAAACATGGTCAATAACAAGATTTGCGTCCTCGTCATTTAATGTATCTATTTTCTTGATAAGTGAGTTGTTTGAATTTAGTACAAGTGTAAATTCATCGTGGAACATATCAGCCATACCTGCCATTTGCTGACCGTAAGCCTTATACATCTCCTGCATACGTCTTGACTGCTCACCAAGCAAAATTACAGCCGGGATAGAATCGTCTTTAAGTGACTGCACTTCGATTTTTAATGTATCGTCCTTGATTTCATTCTTGAACTTTTCAATCAATTTTTCTTCTTGTTCTTTAGTTGAATCGTCTTTTTCTGTGTTGTCCGAAATGTCATTTATGGCGGAATCAATACGTTTGAATTTAACGCCTGTCTGTTTCATTTCAACAAGTGAAATAAAATGTGTATCCATCATTGACGGAAGTACAACGGCATTAAGTCCTTGATTTTTGAACATATTGATATACTGCGATTGAGTTTGCGGATCGGAAACGTAATAAACGTCTTTTTCTTCCTTACCGTCAAGGTATTCGTCCAATGTCAAATATTTACCGTCAATATCCTTATAAATAATTACGTCCTTAACTTTTTCATAGAACTTTTCATCTCTTAAGCAACCGTATTTAATGAAGATATTGATATAATCCCAATACTTTTCATAGTTTTCACGTTCGTTATTATAAATACTTGTAAGCTTGTCCGCAACTTTCTTTGTAATATGTGAAGAAATTTTCTTAACATAACCGTCATTCTGCAAGAAACTTCTTGATACGTTAAGCGGTAAGTCAGGACAGTCGATAACACCCTTCAAAAGCATTAGAAATTCGGGAATAACTTCTTTTACGTTGTCGGCAACAAATACTTGATTGTTGTATAACTTTATCTGTCCCTCTTGACCTGCAAATTCATGATTGATTTTAGGGAAGTACAAAATACCTTTTAAGTTGAACGGATAGTCTACATTAAGGTGAATCCAGAAAAGCGGTTCGTTGAAGTCCATAAATACGTTTCTGTAAAATTCCTTGTATTCTTCGTCTGTACACTCCGACGGCTTTTTCATCCAAAGCGGTGTTGTGTTGTTGATAGGCTTTGGCTCTGACGGTGTATCGTCCTCGTGTTCATGATCATGATCGTGACCGCAGTCGCAGTGATCTTCGTGTTTGTCCTCAGGAACTTCAATATATATTTCAATAGGTAGGAATGCACAATACTTATGAAGAATTTGACGGATTGTGCTTTCTTCAAGAAATTCTTCCGAATCTTCGGCGATGTTAAGAGTTATTGTAGTACCTCTTTCTGTTCTGTCGCCGTCTGTTAAGTCAAATTCCATACTTCCGTCACAAGTCCATTTTGCGGCTTTTGCACCGTCTTGATATGAAAGCGAATCAATTTCAACACTGTCGGCAACCATAAATGCACTGTAAAAACCAAGTCCGAAATGACCGATAATTTGAGAACCTTTGTCGTCCTCCTCCTTGTACTTTGAAAGGAAGTCGCTTGCACCCGAAAATGCGATTTGATTGATGTACTTGTCAATTTCTTCGGCAGTCATACCGATACCGTTATCACTGATGACAAGCTTTTTAGCGTCCTTAAATATTGATACGGTAACTTTGAATTTTTCGTTTTCGTCAATTTGAGCTTCACCGATACTTGCAAGTTTCTTTAATTTTGTGACCGCGTCACAACCGTTTGAAACAAGTTCTCTAAGGAAAATATCCTTATCGGAATAAAGCCATTTTTTTATAATAGGGAAAAGATTTTCACTGTCAACTGAAATATTACCTTTTGCCATATAAATCACTCCTTGAAGTTTAATTAATTTACATAATATATATTAATACTCAAAGTAAGATTTGTCAATACAAAATTAGCACTCAACAGATGTGAGTGCTAACAATTTACAATTTATTCATAATATATCCGATTTTAGATGTAACCGTAGATACCTCTGACCGAAACTTCACCGGAAGTGACGTGAATAATACCGTTTTCGGTTTGTACGGCGAGTGAGCCGTTTTCGTCAACGTCAACGGCAGTTCCGCGAACCGTTTCATTTTTGAAAATGACGTTTACTTCTCTGCTGAGCGTGACGCAACACTTTTTGTATTCATCAAGAATTGCACTGAGTCCGCCGTCGAGAAACTTCTTATAATAATATTCAAATTCGTTTAACAATTTTGCGATTAATTCGTTTCGCACATATTTGTGACCGCTTTCGATAAACATTGAAGTAGCCTTGTCGGCAATGTCTGCATCGAATGATTCTGTGTTTACATTTACGCCGATACCGCATACAACGTAGTTGACCATATTTATTTCAGCAGACATTTCGGTTAGAATACCGCAGATTTTTTTACCGTTAATAACAATGTCGTTAGGCCATTTAATCATTGAATTAAGACCGATAGTCTTGCAGACGGCAAGACCTGCAACGAGCGTTATTTGTGAAACTTCAAGCGGGGAGATTTCCGGTTTTAAAAGGATTGAATGCCAAATGCCTATCCCTCTTGGAGAAGTCCAACCGCGTCCGCGACTGCCTTTGCCGTGCGTTTGCACTTCAGCGATAAATACACTGCCGTCAGGCGAGGAATTGCTTTCCTTTGCACGATTGTTTGTCGTGTCGGTTTCATCATATATAAATAAGTTGTGACCGATAAAATCGGTGGTAAGTCCGCTTTTGATACCGCTTTCGGTTATGATGTCGGGCGAAGAAATAAGGCGGTAGCCTTTGTTCGTGACCGATTCGATTTTGTAACCGCTTTCACGCAATGATTTAATGTGCTTCCATATCGCCGTTCTTGAAACGTTCAGCATTTCGCTTATGCGTTCGCCTGAAATATATCCGTCTGCATTTTTTAATATATCTAAAATTTCTTCTTTCAATTCAAATCAACCCTTTCGGGATAAATTATATAATTTTTTGGCAAAAAAATCAATCCTTTTTTAATCTTTCGGCAATTTCGAGGATTAATTCAAGGTCGGCTTTCGGTAATGTTTCTATGGTTTTGATTAAGTCGTTTAAAAGGTTAGGCTCTTGTATAGATGTGTCGAAAAATTCGATAGGCGTTATATCGAAGTAGTCACAAATGTTGAGAAACCCCGCCATAGACGGCATAGCCTTGCCGGAGGATATGGATTGAATATAGCTTTTGTTTTGACCTAATTCCAAACTCATTTGATATTCGGATATTCCTGTTTTTAATCTTAATTCTGTAATTCTGTGACGGACAAATTCTTTGCCGTATTCTATGTTTTTTTCTATTTCGTCCATAAAATCACCCTTTTTAATTATATGCGTATATATTGCGTCATTGTCATATTATTTATGACAAAATAGGCGAAAAATATTTGACATTACGTATACAATATGTTAAAATAAACTCAAATAATAAAATATTACATATTTAATTAGTAATGAGGAGGTAAAAATTATGAAAAAAAGAATGCAAGGTTTGGTTGCGGGTTTGATTATCGGTGCAACGGTAGCAGGTACGGGAGCATTTGCGTACACGAATTATATTGAGGCGGTTTATGGTGATATAAAAATCGTGGTTGACGGAAAAAAAGTAAATCCCGATAGTAAGCCGTTTATTTCGGATGGTACAACATATTTGCCTGTAAGAGCGGTTGCAGAGGCATTGGATAAGTCTGTTTATTGGGATGGCGAAACAAGCACTGTCTATATAGGAAAATATAGCGGAAGTTTGGAATATCCCAGCGTCAAGCTAAGTGAACTAAATAATATAGGTGATGCTTGGAATGATAAAAATAAATTAAAAGACAATTACGGCAATTATTATTCAGATGCACTATGTTATGCAATTTATTGGTCTGATAATGATAATAGAACAGCAGAGTATATTCTTAACGGTAAATACAGTCGCATAAAGGGAACTATTTATGTACCAGAGGGAGAAAAAAGTGACAAGAGTTGTGGATATGTAATTACAGCTGATGGCAAAGATATTTATACTTCACCTGAAATGACAAAAACATCTAAGCCTGTAGACTTCGATGTTTCAATAAAGGGTTGCAATGATTTGAAAATTAGACGTACAGGTGGAGGATTTATGTTGCATTTAGGAAATGTCGGACTTTATCAGTAATGTGAGGTGGAAAAGTTATGGATAGATATTGTCCTAATTGTAAAGCGAAGATTGAAGACGGTAAAAAATTTTGCGGTAATTGTGGTTTTAAGATTTCATATTGTGATGATGTTACTGCTAAGCAACCAAAAAGAAAAAGCAGAGTTATATACATAGTTTTAATATGTGTGACTTTAGGTATAATAGGAATTGTGGTTGCATTGAGTATACAAAACAACAGACATGAGCCGACACCTATCGACAATAATGAAGAGTATGAAGTTGTAATTGATGAAACACCGTCACCGACAGAAGAGCCTGGAAGAAGCTTTGATATTACATATACAATGCCTTTCGTAGGTGACATAGCTTGGATATATGCTACTGACCCGTTGAATAATGAAACATATTATTTTGTTATAAACAAAGAAGGAAGAGCATTAGGCTATGTAAAACAAGGTATATTTAAAAATATTATTGCAGATACAAACGGAATTATTGCGTCACCTAACAGTTTAGGATATACAAGCATTGCGGCTCGAGGAAACGGTTATACGTTTGTCGTAAAAGATATATCTGATCCGGATCATAATGAATATTATTTCGGTATAGTAAATAGTGAGGGAAAATGGGAAATGGAACTCACAAGCTTGTTTGATAAAAAGTATATAGCACATTCGTATACAGGTGGAACATCAAACCCGCCTTCAATTAGCTATGTAGGAGATGGAATATTCCAATTTGACAAAATACATTTCTATAATACCAATACACATTCTTGGTTTGATGTTCCTGGCGTGGAGGACGAAGCTAACTTCGTTGACGGTGTTACGATAGTATCAAATTTGGTTATACATTCAGATGGTTCTTATTCTAAGTTTAATGTATCGGGCGAATTAGATTCTTTTTCTGATGGTGTGGTGTTTAATAAAATTGATTATAAATTGTATAATGTCAACGGACAAGCTTTAGCTGATTTAGGATATTACAAAGGTAAACTATTAGGAAATAGGAGCATTATATTTAATGATGGATACGCAAAAGTGGAATTCAAAGGTGAAGATGAACAGTATTATTTTGTTGTAATTGATAAATCAGGCAATCAAATGTTTACACCTATAAAATCCGGCGGAAACACTGTAGGTATAATAAGGTATAACAGATTTTCTGTAATAAATAATATCGGTATTGAAAAGATATTTGATGAACACGGAAATGAGATTGCAGAGGTCGAACAGGGTGGCAAAGGCGGTGAGACATATGAAAGCGGCTTGTTAAATGTAGATTGCAATTATATAGACGTTGACGGACATTATATATTTGAGAATGGAATAATAAATGTCGAAAAAGAAGTTTTGGATAAAGGAGAGGCATTATGACGGAGAATAAAAACTTTTTAAACGTTGCAATGGACAAAAAAGAAATGATAAGAATAGGCGCGATAGCTGTATTAATACTTGATATTATCCTTATGCTTTCGGCATATATAGACATAGACGCAATCAGTCAGCTTACCAATCTTGTCAGCGGTTTTTCAGAAACAAATATAAACTTAGGAAGTGGAAAATACACTTTATTTGGAGCAATTTCGCTTGTAAGAAAACTTATTGTTTTACATAACAGCGGAGATTATATTTTTGCCTCCTATATATTTGCTATTTTCTTTTGGATACTTCATATATTTGCAATATTAGCTACATTAGACGGAGTAGTGAACTTGATACGCAAAAAAGGTTCTTCGTATTCGAGAGGTAAAGGCGGAATGGTTTTGGGCGGTGTATTGGCTGCTTTGACAATTATAGTCAGTATAATAGTTAATTTGAGCGTGGAAAGTAAAACAGGTGGGCTAATATCAGGTATTATAGGTTTTCGCTCCGCACCGTTCATTGTTTGTATCTTATGTGCAGTATATCAGTTATGGTTTGTACCTAAAATAGATGGAAATTTTGACAGAGATACAAGTAGTTTAAATAAATTAAGTGATAAAGATTTCGGTGGTTGGATTTGCAGAAAATGTGGTGCCAGAAATAATGATAATGCAAGATATTGTGTTGCTTGCAGTGAACCTAAAGAAGAAAAGAAAGAAAATAACGCTGACAATTGGATTTGCACTAAGTGTAATGCACAAAATACAGGAAACTCAAGATTTTGCACAACTTGTGGTGCGCAAAAGGAACAAATACAAGTAAAAAAAAGCAGTAGTTGGTTTTGCAAAAAGTGTGACTCACGAAATGATGAAAGTGCAAAATTTTGCTCAAATTGCGGTGCGGCAAGAGAATAAAACAATATTATATTCCTATTTGACAAAAATAATTGACAAAATAAAAAAAAGGTGATATAATACGTTATTATTGAATATTAAAGGCAATGATGGAACAAAGTAAGGTATATACCGCCTAAAGAGAGTATCGGTTATTGAGCTGTGAGCCGATACGGTAAGGGTTTATTTGAAATTTCATTCCGGAGCTGCATAGGTGAAAGCGGTTTGCAAGTAGTCTGTGACGGGTAGTGCCGTTATACATAATTGAGTGCCGATATTTTATCGGAAGTCGGGTGGTACCGCGGAGTTTGAATTTACACACTTCGTCCCTTATGGGACGGAGTGTTTTTTAATTTATATCGAAAGGAATTTTGAAATGAGAGAAAAGTTAGAAGAAATCAAAAAAAATGCCCTTGATGTACTTCAAAAAGCAACTGACATTGATGCTCTTGAAGAAGCAAGAATAAAGTTTCTCGGTAAAAAGGGTGAACTTACTGCCGTACTAAAAGGTATGGGACAGCTAAGCAAAGAAGAAAGACCGCAAATAGGTGCGCTTGCAAACGAAATTCGCGGTGTAATCGAAAACCACATAGATACGAAGAAAGCGGAAATTTCAGAAAAGCTTGAAGAAATCAAGCTAAAGAGTGAAGTAATCGACGTTACAATGCCGGGTAAGGCACAAAAAACAGGCAAACTTCATCCGCTTACAAAAGTAATGAACAACATTAAAGACACATTCATCGGAATGGGTTTTGAAATCGCGGAAGGTCCGGAAGTTGAGCTTGACTACTACAACTTTGAGGCGCTTAACATTCCTCCGAACCACCCTGCACGTGATACTCAAGACACATTCTATATAAACGAAAATACGGTTTTAAGAACACAAACTTCACCTATCCAAGTTCGTGTTATGGAAAAGAAGAAACCGCCTATCAGAATTATAGCACCGGGCAGAGTTTACAGAAGTGACGCGGTTGACGCAACTCACTCACCTGTATTCCACCAAATCGAAGGACTTGTAGTTGACAAGGGTGTTACAATGGCAGATTTAAAGGGTACTCTTGAAATGTTTATCCACCGTCTTTACGGCGAAAATACAAAAGTACGTTTCAGACCTCACCATTTCCCGTTTACAGAGCCGTCAGCCGAAGTTGACGTTTCGTGTTTCGCTTGCGGCGGTAAAGGCTGCAGCGTATGTAAAGGCGAGGGCTGGATTGAAGTTTTGGGCTGCGGTATGGTACACCCTAAGGTACTTGCAAACTGCGGTATTGACCCTGAAGTATATTCGGGATTTGCTTTCGGTATCGGTCTTGAAAGAATTGCAATGGGTAAGTATGATATTAACGACCTTAGACTTTTCTTTGAAAATGATTTGAGATTCTTAGACCAGTTTTAATATATTATTCGGAAATTGAAAGGAATGAAATATAATGAATTTACCTATGAGTTGGCTTAATGACTATATGGATATAGACGTTACGCCGAAAGAATATTCAGACAGACTTACAATGACAGGCTCTAAAGTTGAGGGTTGGGAGAATATGGGCGAATCTGTTCAGAATGTAGTTGCGGGTAAGGTGCTTACCTGTGAAGATCACCCTGACAGTGACCATCTTCATGTGTGTACGGTTGACGCGGGAACAGGCGAGATTTTGCAGATTGTCTGCGGTGCGCCGAATGTAAAAGCAGGTATAATCGTTCCCGTTGCACTTGTCGGTGCGGTACTTCCTGACGGAAAAATTAAAAAAGGCAAGCTTAGAGGCGTTGAATCTTACGGTATGCTTTGCTCACACGATGAACTTGGTATAACAGAGGATATGCTTGGTTATGAACCTGAATACGGTATTCTTATTCTTCCGGACGATACAAAAATCGGTACGGATATTAAGGATATATTCGGTATGAATGAAACTGTCGTTGAATTTGAAATCACTTCAAACAGACCTGATTGTTTCAGCATAATCGGTCTTGCACGTGAAACAGCGGCGTCATTTAATAAAAAGTTCACTATTCCTGAAGTTAAGTTTAACGAAAACAGTGAAAATATCGCCGATACAATCAGCGTTGATGTACAGGACAAGGATAAGTGTAAGAGATACTGTGCAAGAATGGTTAAAAACGTTAAAATCGGCCCGTCACCGAGTTGGATGCAGGAAAGACTTCGTGCGTGCGGTGTAAGACCTATCAACAATATTGTCGATATAACAAACTATGTACTTCTTGAATACGGTCAGCCTATGCACGCATTTGATTTGAGAGATTTACAGGATAACAAAATTATCGTAAGACGTGCAAATGACGGTGAAGTTATAAAGACTCTTGATGAACAGGACAGAACACTTACTTCAAACGACCTTGTAATCGCAGACGGCGGCAGAGCTGTTGCTATTGCAGGTGTTATGGGCGGATTTAACAGTGAAGTTAAGGACGATACAACAACTGTTATTTTTGAATCGGCTACATTTGACGGTGCGTCTGTAAGACTTACAGCACAAAGAGTAGGTCTTAGAACAGAATCATCATCAAGATATGAAAAGGGACTTGACTATAACAATACAGTTCCTGCCGTTGAAAGAGCGTGTCAGCTTGTAGAAGAACTTGGTTGCGGTGAAAATGTCGGCGGAATGATTGACGTTATGGGTAACGTAACAGATATGCAGCCGCTTGCTTTCAGACCTGATAAAATTAATGCGTTCCTTGGAACAGACATTTCGACAGAGGATATGGTTAAGTATTTTGACGCACTTGAAATCAAGGTTGACCTTGACAAGATGACTGTAACTCCTCCGTCATTCAGACCTGACCTTGAAGGTGAGGCGGATATTGCGGAAGAAGTTGCACGTTTCTACGGTTACGATAAAATACCTGTAACACTTCTTTCGGGCGAGGCTACTTGCGGAATGAAAACAGAACGTCAGCAGGTACAGGACAGAGTGAACGAACTTCTTACAGCACAAGGTATGTACGAAATTTACACATACACATTCACAAGTCCGTCAATATTCGATAAACTGAATATTCCGAAAGACAGTGAAATGAGAAACGTTGTAAAAATTACAAATCCGCTTGGCGAGGACACATCGGTAATGCGTACAACTACTATCGCAAGTATGATGGATATATTGTCAAGAAACTATAATTACAGAAATCCGTCTGCCAAGTTGTTTGAAATAGGAAAGATATTTATTCCGACAACGGACGGTGAACTTCCGAACGAACCTGTTAAAATCACAATGGGTATGTACGGCGATAACGTAGATTTCTATGACATTAAGGGTATATGCGAAACAATGTTTGCACAACTTAACGTAAAGAATGTTAGGTATGAGGCTGTAACAGATAACCCGACATTCCACCCGGGAAGATGTGCAAAGATAAGTGCCGGCAATAAGGTAATCGGCATAATCGGTGAAATTCACCCTGCAGTAAGCAGAAAATACGGAATTGAAACTCCTGTATATATTGCCGAATTGGATTTTGAGAATGTATTCCTTAATATTAAGACTGATATTAAGTTTAAGGAACTTCCTAAGTATCCTGCCGTAACTCGTGATATAGCAATGCTTGTTGATAAGACAGTTCCTGTTGCGGATATTGAAAATGTAATCAAAAAGGCATCGGGTAAAATGCTTGAAAGCTTGCAGTTGTTTGACGTTTACGAGGGTAAACAGATACCTGAGGGCAAAAAGAGCGTTGCATACAGTGCTATATACAGAAGCGCAGACAGAAGTTTGACAGGTGATGAAGTACAGAAAGTATTTGATAAGGTTGTTAAAAATCTTGAAAATCAAATCGGTGCTCAATTAAGATAAGATATAAAAAACTGCATTTTGATTTTATTCAAAATGCAGTTTTTGTTATTTTGTAGACAAAACCGTTGTGGTTTTGTCTGCTTTGGTTTTTGGAGTATGAGGTGCTAACCTCATTGGAAATCATTTCTGACGACATGTGCGGCAGAAATGGCTTAAAATCTAAAGTTTCGACTGTGGAGGAACTTTAGATTTTGTCACAAAAAATACTCAAAAATTACATCGCAAGATGTGATTTTTGGGCTGGCGACATTATGTCGACAGCCTCTGTATTAGATATTGGTGATGTCTTTGTCAAGGTCGGCAAGCTCGGATGCTTTTGGGACGTTGACAAGACCGATTGTTTTTAAGTGTTCGATTTCTTTTGAATTTTGCGGTTTGACACTTGAATCGTGTTTCGGCATTTCGACGTTAATCATATCTTTTTTGATTAAGTCTGCTATCGGCTGAACGTTGTTTTTAATCATTTCGTTTGCAACAAATCGTGCAACGATGTTGCCGCCGATGTCGTTTGTGTGGGTGTAGTCGCGGTCAGTGCCGTTGCCCCAGAAATAATCCCAAGCTTTTACCGCTCCTGCTGCCTCAAAAAATTCGGTTGTGCGTGACCACAAGTCGATAAACGGTACATTCATTTCGTCACATACGTTTTTAACTGCTGTTCTGTAATCACCGAGCAAGTTAAGAAGTGTTCCGTCCTCTTGGAATATAATTCTGTTGATTGGTGAACATATTATCGGATTTGCACCTTTTTCGCGGACAAAGTTTACAAAATATTTTAAGTTCTCCGTGTATCCGCCGAACGCGTCAAGAGTATCTATTTTTTGGTCGTTGTGACCGAACTCAATAATCAGGAAATCACCCTTTTTGATTTTGTCTTTGAATGCGGTGAAATTCACATTTTTAAAATCTTCGGTTGTAGAACCTGATTGAGCGTGGTTTTCAACCGCAATGCCCGTGTTAAAAAATTGCGGAAACATTTGACCCCAACCGCAGTATGTATAGGTAGCGTTGTACGGATATTCGGCAGGCTGGTCTGTGACGGTTGAGTCACCGGCGATGTAAACTGTCGGAATATTGACAGGCGATACTGCGGAAAGTGCGGTAAAATCACCGTCGCACATAATATCAATTTCAACTCCGTTTACGTTTGTGTAATCTTCGTTGTTTTTGTGGTAGTCACATACGCTGACGTTGAAAGTGATGTCTGTGCTTTCTCCTTTGCCAAGATTTATATCTTGTGCCATAAAACGGCGTGACTGCGAAAGTATTGTGAAAACAATATCTTCGTGTGCGGTAACTGTGACAGTTACTTCATAAGTGCCGTTGGGTACGGATGTTGAAATATGCAGTGGTTCTTTTTCGTAATTCATTTGTGGATTTCCTCTCTTTATTTAATGTGTTTTTATTTTTCCTTTTAAATATGCGTCAACAAGTGCTTTTAAGTCGGTGATTTTTTTCGATAACGATTTACCTGCGTCAGTGTCCTCGACAAGTAAACGATTCGGAGCAAGTTCAACAACGTCAAGCGTTGAGTGAATGTCTTTTTCTTCTTTTATGGCACTTTCGATAGATTCAAATGCGTCATGCGCACTTAAAAGCAAACCGTGTGAATTGAACAGCAATGTGTAACCGGCAAGTCCGGTAACTTTCTGATATGCCTTTGAAAGACCGCCGTCTATGACTAAAAGTTTGCCGTTTGATTTAATCGGGCTTTCGCCTTTTTTTATTTTTACGGGAACATGACCGTTTATAATATGAGAAAAATTGTTCGGGTCAATTCCGAACTCGCATAAAATTTTGTTGCATACGCTAGGTTTTTCGATAAGGTGATAATATTCGTCTTTAATTTCCACCCATGTACTTTCATCATCAATAAAATATCGTTCAAACGAAGTCATTTTATTTTTGCCGTAAACAGGGGAGTAGCAACCGCACCATAAAAACCACAGAAAATCTTTGCCGTATTCTTTTTCTTCGGAACCGTTTTTGGCAAAATAACCGTCACGTGCAAGCTGTTCGGCTTTGTCCATGAGCGATTTGCCGCTTACCGTTTCACCGAAAAGTGTAACTTCCGTAAAAGTACCGTCACTGTTCATCGGTATACAGCCGTGATACAACAAATTGTTGTTGAATGTCAGATATATACTGCCTTTTTCGTATAAGAATTTGACGTGATTTTGAAGTTTTTCACTGCGTAAAAACGATGAACGCAATAAATTCATAAGCTCTTTTTCGGCGTCTGTAAGTTCAAACGGATTTTCGGGATTGATTGTAGGGAAGTTGGTATCTTTTAATTTGTATTCTTTGCCCTCAAGCATAATTGTTCCGTTTTCGTAATTGATTTTGTCAAGCATAAGGTGGTTGTCCATATTAAATTCAGGGTGACGTTTTATAATTTGTCCTTCTAACTTAAACTGAATTACAGATATAGCTTTATGTACCTTCGCCCAAAAGTTTTCGTCATGCTGAGAAATATAAACCATATTCGGATTTCGAGGTATAAAGCATTCGCACGGATCGTCCGCATAAGTTTCAAGTGCAAATACCGTAAGCGGACGCATATTAATTCCGTAACCGTCCTCAAGACAGTCAAAGTTTGAATACTTGGTGGAAATAGCAAGCACATTTGCAATACAAGCCAAACTACCCGCAGCGGCACCCATCCACTGAACATCATGGTTGCCCCATTGAATATCGACACTGTGGTACTTCGTCAGTGTGTCAAGAATTATATCGGCTCGCGGACCACGGTCAAAAATATCGCCTATAATATGCAGACGACCGATTGCAAGCGTTTGGATAAGCGTTGAAATTTCCACAATAAAATCATCGGCTTGTCCGAGTTCAACGATTGTTGAAATAGATTCGTTATAATATGATTCCTTGTCCGAGCCGTAATCGGTATTTGCGTGTATAAGTTCATCTATCGTACTGCCGAACGCCTCCGGCAAAAATTCTCTGATTTTTGCACGTGTGTATTTTGATGCAACAACGCGACATATTTCTATAAGGCGATACAAAGTGATTTTGTACCAATCGTTAATATCGTCCACTTCGTCCTTGATATATTCAAGCTTTTGCTCCGGATAATAAATAAGAGTGGCGAGAACTTGTCTGTCACGTTCGGACAACGTACGACCGTAAATTTGCGTAATCTTGTCCTTGATTACACCGGAGGCATTTTTTAATATGTGCAAAAAAGATTCGTATTCACCGTGAATATCACTCATAAAATGCTCTGTAAGTTTCGGCAGTTTTTGCCTTGACTGCAATCGAATAATTTCGGTTGACGCGGCTTTAACTGTCGGATACTGCTGTGAAAGCAGTGTCAGATAATCAATATCGTAGCTCATAACATCCGTTCCTTTCTGATAATATAATATGTAAATTTAGGTGGTATATTACACAAAAAATCCGCTCACAAATGCAATTACGACAGACGTAACGGCGGCAGCCATAAGACCTTTATCGAAAAATGCCATAAGCATAGCACCGACCAATCCGAGCGAGGCGGAGAAAACCGAGCCTGTCGAGAAAAATATAGCCGGAAACGTCATAGCACCGAGTACGGCATACGGTATGTAATATAAAAACGATTTAAGCCATTTTGATTTTATTTCTTTTCTGAAAAGTGTTATAGGCAATGCACGAATTATGTACGTCACTATTGCCATAACAGCCATTAAAGCAATCATTTTCATTTTTCGCCCTCCTCATTGTGCGGAAAGAACGTCGCACCGAATGCCGACGCCAACACTGCCGTTATGATAACAGCCCAGCCCGATGATATAAAAGGAAGTGCGAAATACAGCACGCAACTCAATATAACTGCGGCGATAAGTACAAAAAGTACGTTTTTATCTCTCCTTGACGCAGGAATAATTATTGCGATAAACATTGCGTATAAAGTTATTCCCATTGCGTCCGCAAGTGATGTCGGCAGCAGATTGTTTATAAAAGCACCGAGCACTGTGCCGAGTGTCCAGCCGATGTACGGTATTGCAATCAGTCCGAGCATAAACGGAAATGTAATGGCAATCGGTGTTGTTGACGCAACGGCGAATACTTCGTCTGTTATGCCGAATGCTGTTATAAGCCTTTTTGCAAGCGACATTTTACCGATTTTTTGTGACAGGGAAAGCGACATAAGCATATATCGAAGATTTATCACAAATGTCGTAATTGCCATTTCCCACATACCGCCAGCGGCAGAAATTATGTTCATACCGGCAAATTGTCCGGCAGAAGTAAGGTTAGTCATTGAAATTACTATTGCCGCCCAAGCGGGTATTCCGTTTTGTACGGCAAGCATACCGAATGAAAATGAAACGGGTATGTATCCGAGTGCAATAGGCATACCGAGCCTTGCACCTTTTAAAAATTGCTTTGCTTTACTCAAAATATTTTATCACTCCGAATTGTTTTATTACTTATTATTATAAGGGAAAAACGATATAAAATCAATATCTTATAAAAATATAGGTAACAAATAATGTTTAAAAATCAGTGATAATATTTTAGTCGTAGAAATACTATTGAAAAAAAATAGTAAATGATGTATAATATATCTATCATGTTGTATTATGCGATGGTTTGTCGTGTAAAAATCAGAAAGAGAGGGAGAAAGCACATGAGTAACAAAAAGAAAATATTGTCATTGGCAATCGCAGTGTCAATGATAACTTCTGCATTTACGAGCTTTGCGGCTCCTGTAAATTCAAAAGACAGTTTGTTCGATGTTTTTGACAACAGAATAACTATGTTTGACGCAGAAAATGCGGGAGATTCAACTGTTGCAACAACAGCACCGACTGCAACAGCGGAAGCGACAGAAGCAACAACAGCACCGACTGCAACGGCGGAAGCAACAGAAGCAACAACAGTGCCGACTGCAACAGCGGAAGCAACAGAGGCTACAACAGCACCGACTGCAACAGCAGAAGCGACAGAGGCTACAACAGCACCTACAGAGGCACCGACAGCTGCTCCTACAGTTGACCCGTCATGGGACGGCAGTGTGGACATCAGCGAAAACTTTGACGGTGAAAGTGCTGTTGACGGTAACGGTTACAAATGGGATGTAGTTATCGGAAATGACTGGGGAGGTACAAACAAAGCACTATCTCTTACTGCTAATGACGGAAAGAGCATTCTTAAAGTTCCGAACGGAATGGGTAGTAAAACAAAAGATGTTAAAATGACATTTAAAGCAGGTTCGGTTAAGAGCTTTATGCAAAATACAGCAACTTGGGACATGGTATTTAAGTCAACTGACGGCACAGAATTGTTCAAATTCAGAGTCACAAGCGGTGGCAGTGATTGGGCAAGAAGAATAGCACTTGTAGTGGGTGATGAAGTTAAAGATGCAAGCTATTCGGCATTTTCAGACAGTAAATATACAGACATCAGCGCATATGTGACATTTAATGAAAATGGCGGAGAAGTTACATTGGGTAATACAACAGCTGAATTTGCCTCAGGCAGTAATATCGGCGAAATTGCTATTGAATATGATCAGAAAAAAGATTGGGACAGACCTTTCTTTATTGATGACTTTACAGCAAAAACAGTTGACAGAGAAAAGGTTACATTTAATGTAAAATCAAACAAAGACGGTGAATCGGTTGAAGGTGCAACTCTTGCAATCGGCGATGATACATATACTGTTCCTGAAAGCGGTAAAGTAGAGGCATATTACCTTCCGGGTACATATGATTATACATTAAAACTTGCAAAGCACAAGGCTTTGACAGGCAAAGTGACTGTGGCAAAATCAGGCGAAACAAGCAGTGTTTATAAATTTGAAAATATTGCGTCGGATGTAAACAAAGCAACTCTTGTACACGCTTATTACAAGGCTAACAAAACTCTTGACAGCGTCACAACAACAGATGTAGATATTCAAAACGGTACATACACTGTTAAACCGGTTGAAAAAACAGGTTGCACAGAAAAGTATATGCTTTGGGATTCTACTCAAGGAATGAAACCTGTTTCAACTGCAAAATTGGAAACTGCAGAAGTTACTAATGATAACGATTTAGTTCTTGAATATGTAGGTGAGGCAGTTGCAACAAGAGCAGAATTAGGCGGCGGAGAAGATTATATCTATCTTCCTACAAGCGGAACCGCAACTTCAAAAGCATTCACTGCAACAGTATATGATAATGCAGGTCTTGTAATGGATAACGCAGAAGTTGAATGGTCACTTCCTGGTCAGCCTGATACAATTTCAATCAGCAATGACGGTGTTATTACACTTACACCTCAATATCCTCTTACAGACGATAACGGTGTTGATGTAGTTGTAAGAGCAACTGTTAAGGGTACAAACGTAACAGATGAAAAAACAATCCATATTCATAACACAGCAAGAGCAACAACATGGGATATTGTCGGCCCGGCAGTTATTAAAGACGGAACGGCGGCAACATATTCTGTTGCAAATGTAAAAGACCAATACGGCAATGACTTCACAGGTGAAAATACATATACATTGACATCTGATGATGCAAAGGCCACAATAGAAGGATTGTCAATTACACCAAACGTTGGTACATCACGTACACAGGAAGTTAAGCTTACAGTAGCATCTGTGTCAAATCCTGCAATCAGCGCAGAAAGAACAGTTACTGTATACGGATACGATTTTTATGAACCGGGTACAGGTGAAGCAACATACGGTACACCGAGAATGGAAACAGTAAACGGTGTTAATTCAATAGTATGGCCGGCAAGTGTGGGCGGAAAGGCAACAACAGAAATTACATTGCCTACACCGGTTGAACTAAAAGCAGGCAGTGCAAAGATGATTACATTCGATAATATTATGACTGTAAAGAACATCAGTGCACAAGAAAGAAGCTTGAAGTTCCTTAACTCAGAAGGAACAGCGGTAATCGATATTGACTTTGCCGGTTCAAGCGTTGTCAAAGATTACTCTGTTGTAGATAAGTCATATACAGGTACTGAAATAGGTAAGATGGGTGAACTTGGTGAAAAATCAAGTGCTACATTTGTTCTAAAGACAGATGCATCAGGCGTTACATCAGCAATTCTAAGCTACAACGGTACTACTTTGGCAGAATACGAAGTAGGTACAGTTAATGATATTGCTAAGATTGTAATGACAGGCGGTGCAGGTGTTCCGAACGAAAGATTGTGTACACTTACAAACCTTGTTATTTCAGATTCTGATGTAGCAGAAGTTGAAATTGTCGGTGACAGTCAACTTGCTAAGGTTTCGGGTACTACAGCAACAAAGGCATTTAAGGGTTCAATCTTCTCACTTGCAGAAGGTGAAACATATACTTGGTCAGTAGCAGACGCAAGCGGTAGTCCGATTGACGGTGTAACAATCGACCAAAAGGGTGTCCTTTCAGTTGCAGATACAGTTGCGGCAGATACAGTTGCAGTTGTTTCTTACACAAGCAGTCTAAGCACAACAGAAACACCTAAGAAAGCAACTCATGAAGTTACAATTAAGGATTTTGCAGAAGTAAAATCATTTGATATTGAAGGTCCGGTAGCAGTCAATGCCGGTGACAAAGTAACATATCAGGCAAAGAATATCATTGACCAATACGGTGACGAATCACCGATGGCTGTTACATATGCTATAACAGACGGCAGTGATATTGCAACAATAGATTCAGCTACAGGCGTTGTAACAACAACAGGTAAACTTGGCAGCTACACAGTTTCAGTTACAGTAGGTAACCCTGGTAAGACAAAGACAGAAACTAAGACAGCAACAGTTGCTAAGTACAGTGAATCGGGCGAGACAACAGGCAATGTTGAAGTTGATGTAACAAAGCTTGCAAATTATGCGGCAGATACACAGTATCGTGTAACAACAGCAACAGCTGACGGTGTACTTGTTAATCAAACAGAAACAAAGTCAACAGACGGTAAAGTAACTGTTGATATGACAGGTGCTGCTAAGTATGAAGTATCTCCGATTTATTCATACACAAGTGTTGGTAATGTAGCGGCAGGTAAGACAATTCCTCTATGCGACGGTTTGTATGACTTTACATTTAAAAAGTCAAACGGTACAAGAGCCGATATATTCGTAAACGGTAATATGGTAGGTCAGAACGTTGACCAATACGGTAAGGGCAGAGCAACTTCAGGTTCTACTTACACAGCTAAGGATGTTAAGGTTGAAGGCGGCAGTGCGGTTGTAACAATGAAGGATAATGATTCAAATATGGATTCAATCGTTGTTAAGAAAGCACCTTCAATTATTCCGAGAAAGACTCATGTATATATCTTGGGTGACTCACTTGTATCAAACTACTACGGCACATTTGCCGATGAAGACGGCGACGGTATTCCGACAGCCGGTGACGCTCAAACAGGTTGGGGTCAAGTTATGGATAAGTTCATCTCATCAGACTTGAATGTAACTAACCTTGCAGAAAGCGGTAACTATGCAACAGGCTTGCAGGCAAGCACATTCCCTGGTGTATTGGCTAATGCAAAAGCCGGTGACTATATGATTATGGAATGTGGTTACAATGATGCAAACTACAGCAGTGAGGCTAAGATGGCAACTGCTCTTGAAGAAATTGCAGACGATTGTAAAAAAGCAGGTATCACTTTGATTTTGTCAACACCAAACTTTGGTGCGGCTCGTGGTGATACAAATAAGGCAGACGTTAAGTTCGGTCCTAAGATTCTTGAAGTAGCTAAGGAAAAAGGCGTTTTAGGTGTAAACCTTTCAGGTCTTGGATATGCTGATTACACAGCGTCAGGCTCAAATAAGGAATACTGGTCAAAGAACTTCAATGTTTACTTTGGCGGAGCACAGCAAGACGATCTTCACCTTTCATATTTCGGTGCTATGAAGAATGCGTCACTTGTTGCACAGGCAATCTATGATGCACAAAAGGATACTGAAAATACTGAATTGGCAGAAACACTAAAGGGCTTGAAGATTAATATACAAGCTTATCAGATGAAAGATTCAGAAGGTCAAACAGTAACACTTCAAGTTAAATAATCTTGAACAAATTAAAATACACACTCTGCGGAGTGTGTATTTTTTTATGTATTCAATTTTTTATCTATTTCCCGTAATGTCAAAATTCTGCATAACTTCTTTACGTTTTTCGATTGCGTATTGAGTGTAGTATTTGTGGGTTACTTCGATGTTTTTGTGTCCCATAAGCTCCGCAACCATTTTTATATCAATGCCGTCAGCGATAAGATTACAGGCGAATGTACGTCTTAATGCGTGCGGACGTGCCTTGTCGGGGTCGTATATACCGACAGTCGCACAATATTTTTTCAGTACCTTTTCAACACCTTGTGCGGTCATTCGTGTTCCGAGTCGGCTGATAAAAAGTGCGTCGTCTTTTGCTTTTTCGTTTTCAACACGTTCCTGCATATATGTAAACAATTCGTTTTCCACTTGAACAGGCATAAATATTTCCTGTTCGTCACCGCCCTTACGGGTGACAACGAATGACGAAGTATCAAAGCACACATCACGAATATCAAGGTTGATAAGTTCACTCACACGACAGCCCGTACCTAGATATGCGGTAAAAAGTGCAATATCACGTTTTTTTCTGTTCTTGTATTCCGTAAGGTCACGACCTGTATAATATTTTTCACCGTTATATATCACGTCAAGAAGGTTGACGGTTTCTTGTGATGTAAGCGGACGTTTCATTTTTTGATGCAGTTTTTTAAAATCCAACTTATCCGTTACGTTTTGAGAAATCAAGTCGTTTTTGTAAAGATACGAAAACAGTCCGCGTATTCCCGAAAGTTTACGGTTTATGCCGTAAGCACTGTTGCGGCGGATTCGTTTAATGTGTTTGCCGTCAATCGAAACGGTGTCGGTTTCGTATTCTTTTAGATATGCCGTAAAAGCGTTTAAATCACGGAGCGTAACTTTCTCCATATCGGCTACCGTGAAATCTTCAATTTTTTCTATATAACTGAAATTGAATTTTTGCAGATATTCCAAAAATGTTTTTATATCTATACTGTAACCGATTTGTGTATTAATGCTTTCGCCGTTATACGCAATTTCGATATAGTCAAAAACAAAATCCGGCATACCCGAAAGAAAATTCATTAATTTTGAATGTTTGCTCATAATATATAACCTCTGATTTATCTCCCAAAATATTCAAAAATTACATCGCAAGATGTGATTTTTGGAGCCTCGGCAGGCTCCTTTTTATTATATAATTTATTTTAAGTCAATGCAAGTGCCTTTTTTTCAAAATGGTATTTACTATTTTTGAATTTTATAGTACAATAAAGATATATAGATATTTTGGATTATTTTGAATTGAAAGGAATGAATAGAGCGATGGTACTTAAAACAAGTGGTGATTTAGGCGAGGTAACCATTTCAAACAACGTTATCTCTGAAATTGCGGGTGCGGTTGCGACAAAGTGTTACGGCGTTGTCGGAATGGCATCGAGAAATAAAAAAGACGGAATTGTGAATCTCCTAAAGCCTGACAGTATGACTAAAGGTATCAGCATAACAGTTGAAGAAGGCGGAGTTATCGTAGAAATACATCTTATCGTTGAGTACGGCATAAATATTAATACAATATGTAAAAGTATTGTGAACAGAGTCAGATATACTATCGAAAATACAGTTGGAATTAAAGTGAACAGAATTAATGTTCGTGTTGAAGGTGTCCGTGTTGACTAAAACTGATTAGGGGTGATTAAAATTAATACGCTTAACGGAAACACATTTGCTCAAATGATTATAAGCGGAGCAAATAATTTATATAATAACAGAAAAACTGTTGATGAACTTAACGTTTTCCCGGTACCGGACGGCGATACAGGTACAAATATGTCGCTTACCGCAACGGCTATGGCGACTGAACTTTTGAAAAAAGGCGACACAACTCTTACAAAAGCGGCTGATACAATGTCATTCGCAACTCTAAGAGGTGCAAGAGGTAACTCCGGTGTTATCCTGTCACAGTTTTTCAGAGGTATATCAAAGAGCCTTAAAGGTAAAACAGAATGTAATGCTGAAGAACTTGCAGTTGCTTTAAAAGACGGCTCGAATGCGGCATATAAGGCGGTAATGAAGCCGACAGAGGGTACAATTCTTACTGTTTCGCGTGAAGTCGCAACAGGTGCACAGCTTGCCGCAAATACAAACGAAAACATTATTGACGTAATGGAGAGTGCCATTGAAAGAGGTAACAAGGCACTTCAAAAGACAACTCAAATGTTGCCGGCATTAAGACAGGCAGGCGTTGTTGACGCAGGCGGTCAAGGCTGGATGTTTGTGCTTGAGGGTGCACTGTCTTATCTAAAAAGCGGTAATGTTGTTGAAAGACAAGGCGAAGCACTTGAAATGCAGACTGCTCCTGTAAAGAAAAAGTCACAAGAGGCAATTAAGACAGAAGATATAAAGTTTAAATATTGTACGGAATTTATCGTTGAAAAAAAGCAAAAAGGTCTTAGCGTAAGTACGTTCAGAGATACTATTGCCCCAAAGGGTGACTGTATGCTTGTAATTGACGATGATGAAATCGTAAAGGTGCATATTCATACAAATCATCCGGGTTTTGTGCTTGAAGAGGCTATAAAACTCGGTGAAATGATTAATTTAAAAATAGATAATATGAAGCATCAGCACAAGTCTATTATTGACGGAAGTAATGAACAGACTTCGGAAAATGCCGAAGTTAAAACAGCGGAAGTCAAGGCGGAGAAAAAGACTGAAAAGCCTAAAAAAGCTCCTAAATCGAAAGCACCTGTTGAATTAAAGGATTACGGTTTTGTAGCGGTATGTATGGGTAAGGGAATTACAAATATTCTTAAAGACCTTGGCGTTGACAGAGTTATTGAGGGCGGACAAACAATGAATCCGAGTACGGACGATATTTTGAAAGCCGTAAAACGTGTCAAGGCAAAGACGGTTTATGTGTTCCCGAACAATAAAAATATTATTATGGCCGCAAATCAAGCCGCAGAACTTGTTGAGGATAAGAAAATCGTTGTAATTCCGTCAAAGTCAGTTCCGCAGTGTATAAGTGCAATGGTGGAATTTAATGATAAAAAGTCGGCAGAGGCTAATGAAAAGGCTATGAATAAGGCTATCGGCAGAGTTACATCGGGTCAGCTTACTTATGCTGTTCGTGATACGGAAATCGACGGTATTGAAATTAAAAAAGACGATATTCTCGGAATGGTTGAGGGTAAAATCGTAACTGTAGGCAAGGATATTGATGATGTACTTAACCGAGTAGTTTCACAGATGGTTGACGAAGATACTGAATTTTTGAACGTATATTACGGTAAGGAAATCAAGAAACCGCAGGCTGATGTGATGCTTAAAGCACTTGAAACAAAGTATGCGGACGATGAAATCGAAGTTTCGTTTAAGAAAGGCGGTCAGCCGCTTTACTACTATATTATTTCCGCAGAATAATATTATGGAGTCAGAATATGCCTAAGGATATAAGATATTTGAAAGGTGTCGGCGAGAAAAGAGCCGAATTATTCGCAAAAAAAGGAATAAAGACAGTCGAAGATTTGCTTTACTATTTTCCGCGTTCTCACGAGGACCGAACGGAAAAGAAAGATATTGCCGACTGTGTCGAGGGAGAAACGGTGTGCGTGAGCATTACCGTTTTTTCGCCTGTCAGAGAAACAAGAGTAAGAAGGAATATGCTTATTTCAACAATGATTGTATCGGACGAATCGGGTGTTTTGAATGTGGTTTGGTACAATAACAGATATGTAAAAAATCAGTTTAAGACGGGCGATAAGTATGTTTTATACGGCAAGGTAACTAAGAACAGAGGTAAACTTGAAATGGTGAACCCTGTTTGTGAACAAGAGGGTAAAGAGAGATTTACGGGTAAAATAGTACCGCTTTATCCGCTTACAAGCGGACTGACGCAGAAAATTTTACAGTCGACAATGGAGCTTGCAATAAAGGCAGTCGGACGAATGGAGGAATATATTCCGTCCGATATAAGAGAAAAATATCACATTGCAGAGCTTAATTTTGCAATGAAAAACATACATTTTCCCGAAAACTTTGAAAGCTACAACATTGCAAGAGAACGATTTGTATTTGAAGAACTGCTTGTGCTTCAGCTTGCGTTAAGCGGAAGAAAGGATATAAATACATCGCAGGACGGTATTGTGTTTGAAGATATAAATTGTGTGCGTGAATTTACGGATAATCTGCCGTTTTCGCTTACAAACGCACAAAAGAAAACGCTGAATGAAATTTTGAAGGATTGCAGGAGCGGTAATATGATGAACAGACTTGTTCAAGGTGATGTCGGCAGCGGTAAAACGGCTGTTGCGGCGGCGGCAATTTATACCGCCGTAAAAAACGGTCATCAAGCAGCAATGATGGCGCCGACCGAAATTCTTGCAACTCAGCATGCAGAAACATTGGCTGAATTTTTCAAAGGTACGGGTATAACGGTGGTAATGCTTACCGGAAGTATGCGAGCTGCGGAAAAAAAACGTGCATATGACTTGATTGCGACAGGCGTCGCAGACGTTGTTGTCGGAACTCACGCGATAATTCAAGATGCGGTGGAGTTTTATGACCTTGCATTTGTGGTTGCCGACGAACAACACAGATTTGGCGTTGAACAAAGAGCAAAACTTGCGGCAAAGGGAAATAATCCGCATATGCTTATTATGTCGGCAACACCGATACCGCGAACCCTTGCACTTATTTTGTACGGCGATTTGGATATATCGGTTATTGATGAATTACCGCCGGGAAGAAAGCCTGTTAAGACATATGCAGTCGGTGAAAGTATGCGAAAACGCATTTTTGCATTTTTACAAAAAAACGTAAGTGCCGGTATGCAGGCGTACGTTGTATGTCCGTTGATTGAGGAAACGGAAACGAGCGACTTGCAAAATGCCGAAATGCTTGCGGAAAAGTTGCAGGCAATATTTCCCGAGTTCAAAATCGGTCTTATGCACGGAAAAATGAAAGCAAAGCTGAAAGAGGAAGTAATGGACGAGTTTGGGCGCGGAGAGATTAACATACTTGTATCGACAACGGTAATTGAAGTCGGCGTAAACGTGCCGAACGCAAATATTATGGTTATCGAAAATGCCGAACGATTCGGACTGTCGCAACTTCATCAGCTTAGAGGACGTGTCGGTCGTGGTAATGCGCAGGCATTTTGCATATTATTTGCACACGGTAAAAATGAAGTGACAAAAAAACGTATGGAAACTATGTGTATTTCAAACGACGGTTTTTATATAAGTGAACAGGATTTGAAACTTCGCGGACCGGGTGATTTTTTCGGTACACGTCAACATGGTTTGCCTGAAATGAGAATTGCTAATCTGTTTGAGGACAGAGATATTCTTGCTATGTCGCAGGAGGCGGCGAAAAAGATTATGGCGGAGGACAGACATTTGGAGTCCGAAAAGTACAGCGGACTTCGTAAACGTGCCGAAAGTATAATCAGTGACGACATTGTTATGAATTAGTAAAAATTGTATGTTTATATTTTCGTATTTTACATAAATTATGAATGAGTTAATTACTCACTTAAATATTTTATGTAAAGGAGAAATAATCATGTCAAAGAAAAGCAAAACAGCAGGATTGGAACAATTCAAAATGGAAGCGGCAAGAGAAGTAGGCGTAACACTTGGTCAAGGCTATAACGGTGAACTTACAGCAAAGCAAGCCGGCAGTGTAGGCGGTCAGATGGTTAAAAAGATGATTGAAAGCTACGAAAATCAAATGAAATAAACTAAAAGGGAGATACAACTGAACCGACCCCCAAAAGTTAGACCAAAAATCTAACTATTGGGAGGTCGGTTTT
>ERZ857745.989-NODE-989-length-37676-cov-25.032801_pt1 | contig 37676 bp, 38 predicted proteins | sample MGYA00519699_ERZ857745 | MGnify/ENA primary metagenome ERZ857745 (study PRJEB31778, sample SAMEA3449357) | human gut metagenome | biome: human gut; feature: human-associated habitat; material: faeces | place: United Kingdom | collected 2010/2012 ... | reverse complement strand
TTGGGAGAAATCCCGTGTGGGTTCAAGTCCCACCGTCCCCACCATTTTTTGGAAAAGCTAGCTAGAAACATTTGTTTCTAGCTTTTTTCGTACTTATTTGGCCAGCACAATAACCAAGTTTACCATATTTGTATATAAACATAATGATTAAAATATAATTAAAGAGAGGTACATTCTATGAGCTGGATTGAAAAAACAACGAAACAACGAATTAAAGAATTGGATGAGCGTCCAGAATTGAATTCGCATGATTTTGAAGAAAAGGGAAACAAAATGATGAAAGATATTAAATTCTATGTAATTGTTATCTTACTAGCTGCATTAGTTTTAGCGCTTTGGTATCAATGGAATCATCCGGAAATTGATATATTTCCATTTCATTTTCCAATATTAGTCTAAGTAGAGGTAACTATGAGTTGGCTTGATAAAATAGCAAAGAAGCGATTGGCTGAATTAGAGGAGCATCCAGAATTGAATGAACAGAATTATTCGCAAAAGCTGAATTCTATTATCTTTTATATTTTGTTATTTGCGATTGCCATACTTATTCTTTTGTTTTGGTATGACATTGAACATTTTGAAATCTGGATCTTTCCACAAAGATAAAAAAATAGCCACAATAGTGGCTATAATAACATAAATCCAATGCCTACGATAACACCTGTTATAAATAGGATGGAAATGGTTTTTAAAATGTCTTTCTTTCTTGCTTCATAACGAATCATCACAATTAAACCCAGTCCTGCATTTGTGACAAGACCTGCAAGTAGCGATCCAAAGGATAATTCACCAGCTGTATAGAGTTGTGTTAGAACAACTGTAGCTGCACAGTTAGGAATAAAGCCGAATAGTGCGGCGATGATTGGTTGGAATAAATTATCTTGAAGTAAGATCATAGATAATGTTTTTTCTCCAATACATTCCATTAATAGTGTTAATACAAAACTAGTAATAAAGATGAATACATAGATTTTTAAAGATCTTAATAAGGCACTGATCCATAATGGATATTCAGGATAACAACATGGACAGCTTGATCCTGAATTTTCTTCTTCCTCATATTCGTCTTCATCATAATCCTCTTCTTCCATATCTTCGAAGCGGAGGATTTTTTGTTTGCGAAATAATACGTGATCGGTAAATAATCCAACAAGAATTGCGATAACTAATTTTAATCCTAAAATACCAAGCAATGATGAATACATCTTTGGATTACTAATAAGGATTGGAATGGCTTCATCGCTTGTCGCAATCATAACACTGACTAAAGTTCCTAGAGTAATGTTATTTTGAACAAACAACATAGCGGCTAGAATACTAAATCCACATTGGGGAATCAAACCAACTATTGCGCCTAGAATGGGTCCAAGTCTTTGTAGTCCAAAGAAGAGTTTATCGTCTTGCGTATTCTTTCTTTCGAAAACTTCTAATATACAATAAGTAATATACAATAGTGGAAGCATAGCCCATGTATCGTGTATTGTATCTAAAATAATGTCTATAAAATTCAAAGGTAGTTCCTCCTAACTTACATAAGTATACACATTTTTTTAAAAATTGCACGTAAAAAGCAGGAAACTAATCAATTGTTCCTGCTTTATCGTTGATTGTAATTTTTTTGTTTCTCAATCGAACTTGAATATAATCATGTACACCTGCATAGATGAGTGCAAATATAGGAACGCCTAAGAACATTCCAACAACGCCAAATAATGCACCACCAACAGTAACAGAGAATAGAATCCAGAAGCCTGACATTCCCAGTTTATCTCCAAGAACAATCGGTTTTATGATGTTTCCATCGCATTGTTGAAGAATGAAGATAAAGATTGTAAAAATCAAGGCTGAGAATGGGTCAATCAAACATAAGATAATGATGACGGGAATAGCTCCTAAGAATGGTCCAAATACAGGAATTACATTTGTGACACCGATAATAAGGGCAATCATACTTGCATATGGAAGCTTTAATACTAGGGCTCCAAAGTAACAGATGACACCGACAATAAATGAGTCAATGATGTTTCCAACAATATATTGTTCAAATACAGTTTTTGCATCATTTGTCCATAGTGTTAAATAGTTCGCAAAGTTTTTGTCAAATAAAGAATAATTTAATTTTTTGATTCCTTTTACTAATGTTTCGCGGTCTAATAAAATGTAGAATGCAGAAACTAATGCTAAAATAATATTGATAAATCCTTTCACAAAGCTATATGAGTAAGAAGCAATTTTAGGAATGGATTCCGTTAAAACGCTTGTGATTTTCTTTGTGATGTCAAAATTGATCAACAATTGTTCAACTTGTTTTTCTGAAATGTTTAATTTATACGCAAAATCTTTTGTGTATCCAATTAAAGTGTCAGAATAGATCGCAATATTTTTAGAAAATTGTCGTACAGAATCAATCGTATTCGGGATGATAATAGAGAAAAACAAGATTAGAAATCCAATAGTTAGAATAAACACAATACCTGTCGATAAAATTCTTTTATGTTTATTTTGCATAGGTGCATTAGCTAATAATTTGTTTTCAACCCATTTTTGCGGATTGTTCAATATAAACGCTAAACCAATTCCAAGAAGGAAAGGGAATAGAATCGTTATTATGAACTGAATGGATCGTGTTATATCCTTAAATCGATTTAATATTGTGAAGAAAAGAATCGCAATAATCAATGAAGCAGAATAAACGATGATTCTTTGTTTCATTTCCTGGGTTATTTTAAAATGCATTAAGTAAGACTCCTTCCATACCTTATATAATACCATCTAGAAAAAAATTATAAAAGCCATTATAATAGTCCTATGGAAAAAATATTTGAAGGGGCCATTTCCTGCAAAGCCCTATTAGAAGCAGGTTCTCGTAATTGTAAAAAACTATATATTGATAAGAAAAAGAATACGAAAGATACAAGATATTTGGCTAAAATTGCGAAAAGTCGTGGGTGCGAAGTTGTATTTTGTTCGCGTGATGAAATCAATGAATTGGCAACAGGTAAAACACATGGTGGCGTGTTACTTATAGCTGAAGAAAAACAGATTCCTCAACTTATTGAAAAACATGTCCATGGATTTCTTTGTTACATCGACGGTGTAGAAGATCCATATAATTTAGGAAGTATTTCAAGAACTTTATATGCATCTGGTTGTGGTGCGATGATTCTTCCAAAAAGAGACTGGAGCTTTGCCGAACAAACCATTCTAAAGGCAAGTGCCGGTGCTTATGAAAAGTTGCCTATTTATTTTGTGGATTCGGATGAAGAATTAGTAAACTATTGTAAAAAGAATAACCTTCCAATTCTTTGTGCCCACAGAAAAGATGCCGTAGGACTCTATGACTATACTTTTGAATCCGATTTTTGTTTATGCCTAGGCGGAGCTTTAAGAGGACTTAGCTCAACCATTACGGCAGCTTCCAAACAAAATATTGTCGTAGAATATGGAAGAGATTTTAGAAATGCCTTAGATTCAGCTAGTGCTGCAGCTGTATTTAGTTTTGAGATATTAAGACAAAAGAAGAAATAAACATGCTTCTTCACAGACTGTTGACAAAGTGATTGGCGACAGTCTTTTTTAATGACTATAAATATTGTGCTCTAATGAAGCTAATAAGGAAAGTCTGCCATATCTCTGGTTCTATATGCTGAGCATAGATGAGAAAATTTCAAATTTTTCTATATGATCTTAGAACTATATGTGCAGTTATGTAAAGAAGTGGATGGAAAGGCCTTTAAGTTTAATATGTAGAAATAAATGCACCCTATGCATCCAAATTGCCACTGAGCAACTGCACCACATTCAGACCGTAACGAGTATGAAAAATGGCTAGATGGTCTAGCAAATGGGGAGCATAGTTTAAGGCTTGATGAGTGGAAGGAACAAGAAGTTAAAAGAAATTTAACGATTAGAAATAAAAAAATATATATGGCATACCTACTTATGGTTCAGAAACAATTGATAAGAAAACACAGAAAAAAGTAGACCAGGCATTGCATAATGTGTTTAAAGAATATCCGGAAATGAAAGAATTTATAAAGAAAATTAAGTTTTCGAATAAAATGGAAGATTCTGGGCTTGCTTCTGCTGTAATTAATAGAAAATTAAAAACAACCTTACGATTAAACAAAAACCTTTTTAGTGATTCTAAAAAGTTAAACGATTTATTATCTAATTGTCCATCTATATTTACAAATAAGAATTCTATCGAGGATTATCTAATACACGAATGTATATACTTTTAGAGTGGAAGTATACTATAGAAAAACAACAGAAATAAGCTTGTGAAGAATGTGGTTTATCATATAATGATAGTGTAATAGAGAAAAAAATATGTGCTTATGCGATATCAAAAGCATCTGAAGCAATTGCAGAGTCTTGCTCAGGTGACACAACAAGATTAGCAAAAAAAGTAAAGTACTAAGTAAATAAAGAATGGAGGGGTCGCTAATGCTGTTTTTTTTACCAAAAGAAATCGAAAAAAAAGTAACTTTTTGTCCTGGAAGTATTAAAATCAAGGATGGAATGAAATTAACTGATAAGGAGATGGAAATCTTTAAAAAAACGAAAGCCGACTTAGAAAAAGCCTTAAAAAGTCGATTTGAATAACATTCACAATAAAGATAATATAAATCAGGTCACTCAAACGAATGTCCTTTTATTATGTAAGGGAGAGGTACCGTGTGATCAATATAAAAATTAAACATACAGAACGTGATTGTTTGATTGAAGTACATGGCCATGCATGTTTTATTTCGATAGTTGGTGCAATGGTGTTTAGGCCAAGTGAAAATGACATCAGTTTTAATCCTAAGTTCTTTAGAGATTCAGATGCTTATAGCAAACTTATAAAAAGAAAGATAAAAGCAGGGTATTGAATGAAGACTACAACAATTGAGGGAGACAAGCTCATGAAACTGCTCATGTTTTGAATTTTTACAATTGAATATGAATGTGAATTATAAGAATAGCTTGCAAAAGGAAATTGCATAGAAGAACTGTAACTGAGATGGAAAAGTAGTCTTAGAAGCCTTTAATAATCTTAGAGCAAAGGGTATAATTTAAGGGAAAAAGTTGAATGTATTGATTATAGATATTTCGATATACGCATCTGAAAGTTATTCAGAAACCATGGTGGAAGCCTTTAGTGATTACTTTTTAAATGATAATAGTGCTCACGAAATATCAAAAGAAATCAAACGAATAGTAGATATTAAATTGAGGGGGTAAATGTGATTATGCATTTAATGCCGAGCTGGTATCCCTACATAGATTGGGATAAATCAGATATGAAAGTAACAGTTTTAAAATCGGATACACCACAAGAAATCAAGGATGAATTCGCAAAATATCTAGAAGAATTGAAAAAACCGAAAAAAGGATTCGTAGATAAGTAGCTATGTTTTTAGGGTCACTCAAACGAGTGGCCTTTTATTAGTAAGAGAGTGATACTAGGATTATGGGGAATACGTTGTGGTAGAATTAAATTTGTTAAGCAGACTAATATAAGAAATGCAAATTCAAACTAAGTATGATGAAACGGGAGTAAACGAATGATATCTAAAAATACTTGACTGTAAGTTTGAAAGTGTATGTAGTTAAGTATTTCGGAATTTAATAAAAATAACAATTATGGTATAATAAAGCCACAATAAGGAGATAAAATCATGCCACAGATAATACCGATTAAAGAATTAAAAAATACTTCTGAAATATCTGATTTATGTCACAAAACGGATGAACCTATTTTTGTAACAAAAAACGGATATGGAGATATGGTAATCATGAGTATTGAAAAGTATGAATCAACTTTGAAAAAACTTGAAATGTACCAAGATATTGCGATTTCTGAATACCAAATTGATATTGGAGAGACAAAAGATGCAAAATTAGCCGTTCAAGAAATGAGAAAGAAGTATGGCCTATAATTTGATTATTACGAAACGGGCAGAGGAATTATTGGATGATCTTATTTATCAATTAATAAATAAATATAAGTGTGAAGATATTGCTAAACGATTATTGAATCACATAGGGTGTATTAATGATCGTTTAATTGACAATCCATACCAGTTTCCTTTGATAAGAGATAGATATCTTTCTATGAAAGGATATCGTATTGCGATAATTCCAAAGACGAAATATATTTTAGTATTTGATATAAGAGAAGATACTGTTTTTGTGTTAGGAATATTTCATCAATTAGAAAATTATTGGATAAAAGTATAAAAGCACCGTTTTGGTGCTTTTACTAGTTTTTGATGGCCTTTCGAATGTCTAAGATTCCATTCACAAAGAATAATAAGGATATACAAATATCCACAACTTGATTATTGAAATGTTTTACGATCAATCCAATGATAATGCCACAAAGAATGTTTAATATTCCAATAAAAATATACATAGCTATCTCCTTATGCCAAATATACTAAAATAAATATAAATGTCAAATCGAGAATGATGTTATAATAGATGCATGCTGATTAATGTATATATAGAATACAATCGCTTACGCAATACTTTTACTTACTCTTGTGAGCAAGATGTTGAAGTTGGATGTAGAGTCCGTGTTGAATTCAACAATCGAACGCTTGTAGGATTTGTCGAAGAAATTGAGGTAGAAAGCGATTTTAAAAATATTAAACCTGTTATTGAAGTCATAGATGAAAAGCCTTTATTGAATAACGAATTAAAGTTATTGGCAAATTATATGGCTGATTTTTATGCGAGTTCGAAAGTGACTTGTTATAAAACAATGCTTCCACCAGCTTTGCGCCCTTCTAGTAAGCATTCAAAAATCATCTATGAAGATTATGCGGTTTTAAAAGAGTCGAATGAAACATTGACTTCTCGTCAAAAAGAAGTGCTTGAAATGTTTAGCTATCCATGTAAGATGAGTGAACTTAGAAAAGTAAGTCCATCCATCACAAAGGTTTTACTAGAAAAGGGCTATATAGGGATTGAAAAAAGAATTAAAGATTCAAATACGCATGTAACGAGTATTTCAGATGTACAACATGAATTGACTATCGAACAAAAAGATGCGATTTCTAAGATCACAAGTACAGAAAAGATGGTATCACTGCTTCATGGTGTAACGGGTTCTGGTAAAACTGAAGTCTTTTTGCGTTTAGCTGAAAATGTATTGTCTTGTGGAAAACAAGTTCTATTTCTTGTTCCTGAAATTGGTTTGACGCCGATGATGATACAAAGAGTGCAGGCTCGTTTTAAACAAAAAATTGCGATCTATCATTCAGGGTTGAATGCACAGGAAAAATTAGAACAATATAATTTAGTAAAAGATCATAAAGTTGATATTGTGGTTGGAACGCGTAGTGCTTGTTTTATGCCGTTTTCTTCTTTAGGTTTGATTTTAATGGATGAAGAACATGATTCAAGCTACAAACAAGACAATACACCACGCTATCATACGCGGGATATTGTTTTATTTCGTGCGGCTTATCATAAGTGTAAAGTCATCTTGGCAAGTGCGACGCCTTCATTAGAATCGTACGCAAGAGCTTATAAGAATGTATATGAATTGATTGAACTGAAAAATCGTATTCATGAAATGCCAAAAATTTGTTTGGTGGATATGAAAAAGGAAAGAGTCACAAATGGCCTATCTGAAACTTTACTTCAAGCCATTCACAAGCGGCTTTCTAAAAAAGAACAAGTGATCTTGCTTTTAAATCGAAGAGGGTATCTTCCTGTTGTTCGTTGTAGCGATTGTGGACACATTCGTATATGTCCAGATTGTGGGGTAGCCTTAACGTATCATAAAAATCAAAACGCCTTAGTTTGTCATTGTTGTGGAAGACAATTTAAATTTATGGAAGAATGTCCAAGCTGTCATTCTAAGAACTATTTTAAGGCCGGTATGGGTACAGAGCGATTGGAAGAACAGATTGTTGAAATTTTTAAAGATCATCATGTCGTTCGTATGGATGCGGATAGTACGCGAAAAAAGAATGCGCATGAAAAGTTGTTACAAGAATTTGAAGAGTCTGGCGATCTATTAATTGGTACGCAAATGGTCGCAAAAGGACTTGATTTTGAAAGAGTGACTTTAGTTGGAATTTTAAATGCAGATGCCACGCTTTGTCGTAATGACTATAGAGCAAGTGAAACGGCTTATGAAATGTTAGAACAGGCAAGTGGAAGAAGTGGTCGAGGAAAATTAAAAGGTGAAGTTATGATTCAAACTTTTGATCCCGATCATTTTGTGATGCAATGTGTAAAGATGCATGATTATAAGAGGTTCTTTAATCAAGAAATGCGCTATCGCCACCTAGGTATGTATCCACCTTATGTATATTTATGTACTTTAATCTTTACACATTTCGATTTTAATGAAGCTTATAAACAGGCAAGTGCTGCGAAAGAATATTTTTCTTCTTTGCGTGTTTTAGGGCCCATTGAAATTCGTATGCAACAAAAAAAACATCGTGTTCGTTTGATTTTAAAATCAAAGGATGACAAGTTACTACATGAACTTGTTCAGAATTATTTAGATGAAACAAAACAGATTGTGGATGTGAATATGCATCCAATTATGATGGAGGAATAGTATGCGAAAGTGGATATGGAAAGCTTTGGATGAAGTGGTAAATAAAGAAGTATATTCCAATTTATATTTAAGAAATCACTTGCATGAAGTGGATGAAAAAGATCGTGCTTTGGCAACAAGAATCTTTTATGGTACGATTCAAAATTATCGATATTGTAAAGCGTGTTGGTCAAAGTATGTGAAGAATAAATTAAATCCAAAAATGGATGTATTACTTACAATGAGTACATATCAATTGTTGTTTTTGGATAAAGTACCAAACTATGCGATTGTTAACGATGCGGTCAATATCGCAAAAAAAATCAATATGAAATATGCCGGACTTACCAATGCGGTATTACATAAGGTAAAACCTATCGAAACCGATAATATGGCTTTAAAATATTCTTTGCCAGATTGGCTATACAAGATGTGGACAAGTCAATATGGTCAAGAAAAAGCGCTTGTTATGGCTAGTGCTAGTGTGAATATTTTGCCAATGTACGTTCGCCGAAATGTGTTGAATACAAACGAATCGGATTTTGATTTGGATATGTTTGTTCGTGTTCAAGATCCATTGTACATCTATAAAGGAAATGATTATTTTCATCATGACTACTATCAAAAAGGCTATATGAGCGCACAAGATGAGGGGAGTTTTGAAATTGCGAAGTTTGTAGATCCGCAAGAAAATGAAAGGATTCTAGATTGTTGTGCGGCTCCAGGAACAAAGAGTATGGCTATGGCCGAAATGATGCATAATAAAGGGCATATTGATGCGTATGATTTGCATGCACATCGTAAAGATTTGATTGAAAATGATGCCAAACGATTAGGAATTGATATTATACATGCCGGTGTTCAAGATGCGACTGAATTTAAAAGCTCTAATATGTATGATCGTATCTTATGTGATGTTCCTTGTTCAGGTTATGGTGTACTATCTAGAAAACCAGATATTAAATTACATATGGTACCTGAAGATATGGATACATTGATTCCTTTACAATATTCTATTCTGAATAATGTATGTCAATATGTAAAGGTTGAAGGAACTTTAGTTTATTCAACTTGTACAATGAATAAAAAAGAGAATGAAAAACAGATTGAGAAGTTTTTGAAGGCGCATAAAGAGTTTAGTTTAGTAGAAGAAAAAACAATCTTTAGTAACGCTACACAAGATGGCTTCTATATGGCAAAACTAGTGCGTAAATGATATAATGAACGGTAGAAATTGAGGTGCTATTTTGGAAAGTTTATACAATTTAAATTATGATCAAATGTGCGAATATGCATTGGATCATGGATGGAAATCTTATCGTGGACATCAAATTTTTCAATGGTTATATCGTAACCGCGTATTTGATATTGATGAAATGACAAATGTATCAAAGGAAACAAGAGAAATCTTGAAGAAAGATTTTATTGTGAATCCTTTAGAATTAATAAAAAAACAAGTTTCACATGATGGAACGACAAAATTCTTGTTTAAGACAAGCGATGGAGCCCTATTAGAAAGTGTTATGATGGTCTTTGATTATGGAAGAAGTGTGTGTGTTTCAAGTCAAGTTGGATGTAACATGGGTTGTGCATTTTGTGCAAGTGGGCTTACAAAGAAAAAAAGAGATTTAACAAGTGGGGAAATGGTAGCCCAAGTTATGTATGTTCAAAAAGAATTGGATAAAGATAATTTGCGCTTATCGCACATTGTTGTCATGGGAACAGGCGAGCCATTTGATAACTATGACAATGTTATGAATTTTTTAGCTACAGTAAATCATGATCGTGGCTTGGGTATTGGCTCAAGACATATCACAATTTCGACTTGTGGAATTGTGCCTAGAATCTTGGATTTTGCCAATGAGCATACCCAATACAATTTGGCCATCAGTTTACATGCACCAAATGATGAATTGCGTGATCAATTGATGCCTGTCAACCATGCATATCCATTAAAGGAATTGATGGAAGCAATTCAATATTATGGTAAGGAAAATAATCGTCGTTTGACATTTGAATATATTTTATTAAAGGGTGTCAATGATCATCCTGAACATGCCAAACAATTATCGAAGCTTTTACATGGAATGAATGCCTATGTAAATTTGATTCCATATAATGCGGTTGATGAAAAAGGCTTCAAATCGGTTACACATGATGAGGCGATGGTATTCTATGATTTGTTGATGAAAAATCATGTGCGTTGCACAATTCGAAAAGAGCATGGTAATGATATTGATGCAGCTTGTGGTCAGTTAAGAATTAAGGAAATAAAAAAGGAAGGAATTTAAGTCGATGAAAGTTTTTGCGAATACGAATGTAGGTCTTGTAAGAAAATTAAATGAAGATGATTATTGCATTGCCCACAATGACAATGATGAATGGATGGCCATCGTCTGTGATGGTATTGGCGGGGCAAAAGCCGGAGAAGTGGCAAGTCATACAGCGGTCATGACAATGTATGAGGCATTTATGAAGGCTCCTAAATTTAATAAAGATCGACAGGTGGATAATTGGATTCGTGAAAATTTAAATCAGGCGAATGATTTTATTTATTCAAAAAGTTTAAAAAACCCAAACGAAAGAGGTATGGGAACAACCGCTGTGGGTGTTATTGTAGCTAGCATTGGAACCTTTATTTTCAATGTAGGAGATTCAAGAATCTATGCCGATTATAATGGGGAATTGATTCAAATGAGTGAAGATCATAGTGTAATTGCCCAACTTTTAAAGGAAGGCAAAATCACAAGTGAAGAGGCAAAAACACATCCTAAAAAAAATACATTGACAAATGCACTTGGTGTATGGCATGTGTTCCGTATCGATATCAATAAGATTGAAAATACATATAACTATTTATTGATCTCAAGTGATGGGCTTCATGGATATGTGGAAAAGAAAGTAATTTCAGATATTGTGCATGATGAAAGTCTTTCTTTACAGGAAAAAGTGGATACATTGATCGCAAGAGCCAACCAATCGGGTGGTTATGACAATTGTTCAATTATCTTAATGGAGAATGATGGAGAACAATAATATGATGATGGAACAGATAGCGAATCGTTATGAAATCTTGTCCTTGATTGGACAAGGTGGTATGGCGGATGTCTATAAGGCAAAAGATACAATTTTAAATCGTATTGTCGCAATCAAAGTTCTACGTGATAAATTAAGTCAAGATGCGATGGCACTTGTTCGTTTTCAACGTGAGGCAAGTGCAGCAAGTCGACTATCCCACCCCAATGTAGTGGATATATATGATGTTGGTGAATACGAAGGTATGCACTATATTGTTATGGAATTTATTCGTGGAAGAACATTGAAAGAATTGATTGCGCAGCGTGGTGCCTTAGATGTCGATGAGGCCATAGGCATTATGAAACAATTGGTGAGTGCTATAAATCATGCGCATGAACATAAAATTATTCATCGTGACATAAAACCACAAAATGTTTTGGTTAAAGATGATGGAACCATAAAAATCACTGATTTTGGGATTGCGGTAGCCAATGGATCTGTACAATTAACTTTTAACAATACAGTCATGGGTTCAGCACACTACTTAGCTCCTGAAACAACACAGGGAAAAGAGCCCAACGAACAAGTTGATATATATTCTTTGGGAATTGTATTTTATGAATTATTAACAGGCAAAGTTCCTTTTACAGGAAAAACACCAACAGAAATCGCAATTAAGCATTTGCGTAAGCCAATGCCATATGTTCGTGACTTTAACCCGAATATTCCGCAATCGGTAGAGAATATTATTTTAAAGGCGACGGCTAAAAATCTATCCGATCGTTATGTTTCTTGTAAAGAAATGCTTTATGATTTGATTCATTGCATGGATGATGAATACCGTAATATGAAACGTATCAAAGTGGATCAAGATCAAACAAGTGAATTGTTGAAATTTGATAATGGTCATCTTGATTTTGAGGATGAAGAGCCTGCAAAGGTGGAAAAGAAACAAAGAAATTGGATTCCTGCTTTAATGATTTCAGCCGCTGTAATTATTGGAATCATTGTATTAGTACTTGTCGCAAGTATTACAGGAATCATTCGAATTAGTGGATTTTTAGGCTATCAAACGATGCCAGATGTGATTGGACAAAGTCAAGAAGATGCGATCGATACATTGCAGGATGCGCATTTTAATACTTCCAAAGTCACATATGTCTATAGGGCAAATGATAAATATGAAAAGGGAAAAATCATTAAGTCTTCCCATAAAAAGGGTGAAGTTATTTTAAATGATACAAAGATCGTTTTAACTGTATCTAAAGGTGCAACCTATTTAGTACCTGATTTTACAGATGGAACGTATGCGGATGCTGAATATGAATTGGAAAAGAATTGTCCGAATGTAAATATTGTTGTGGAATACAAGGGTAAGAAAGATTTGGATCCGGGTATTGTGTTGAAACAAAAGGGCTTAACTCCAGGAACTCGAATGGATCCGGACAGTAAAAAAACAATAACATTTGTCGTAAGTACATATCCTTCTATTGTGATTCCGTCGGATTTGATTGGAAAAGATGTATTAGATGCCAAAGATGAATTGAATGATCTAGGCATTGCGGCTGTTTTAAGTAAAATTTCAGATGGTTCAGGAAGTAATAAAGTAATTAGTGTCTCACCGGATGTAGGGACAGAATATGTACAGGAAGGAACAAACAGTGTTGTTACACTGTATTATGATTAATATGCAGCAGGGAAGAATTATAAAAATTATTTCGAATCAATATACGATTCAAAATGAAAAAGAAGAAATTATTGCCAAACCAAGAGGTAAAATGCGCCAGCAACAAACGCCTGTTGTAGGGGATTTTGTAGAATATGAAAAGATTGAAGATTCGTATCGCATTCATAAAGTGTTGCCACGAACAAATCGTCTTTTAAGACCGGCCATTGCCAATGTCGATCAGGCATTGATTGTCACGAGTTTAAAAGATCCAGATTATTCATGTCATCTTTTAAATCGTTTGATTTTCTTGGTAGGCCTAGCTGGAGTAAAACCGGTGATTTGTGTGACAAAACTGGATTTGTTAGAGGATCCTGAAGAAATCTTGGCGGATTTAGAAAAATACAAAAAGGCTGGATATGATGTGGTATTCTCAAATCCAGGTAGTGATGATAGAGAATTGCAGGAAATTTTAAATGGTAAAGTATCCGTATTATGTGGTCAATCTGGAGCGGGTAAGAGTAGTTTATTGAATCGCTTAAATCCGGATTTTGAATTGCAGACACAAGCTATCTCAAAAGCTTTAGGACGTGGTAAACATACAACACGCTATTGCCAATTACATCCAGTATGTGATGGATTAGTGGCGGATACGCCAGGTTTTTCAAGCTTAGATTTTACTAGATTAGATACATCCCATTTAGATGCGTGTATTCTTGATTTTAAACCTTATATTCATACGTGTCGATTTAAAGACTGTAAGCATTTAAATGAACCGGATTGTAGCATTAAAGAAGCGGTCAATAAAGGCGAAATCAACGCGTCAATCTATGAGGATTATAAAAATATAATGGAAGAAAGAGGTAAGAAACTATGAATGAAATTGTAATTGCACCTTCAATTTTATCTTTGGATTATTCCAATGTGAGTGCGCAACTTGAAGAGTTAAAGGCATCCAAGGCGAAATGGTTACACTTTGATGTGATGGATGGTCATTTTGTACCAAACTTAACTTTTGGGCCTGATATTTTAAAAGGCTTTAAAAAGGCTTGTCCATTATTTATGGATGTGCATTTGATGGTTGAAGATCCCAAAACGTATGCACCAATTTTCATTCAAAATGGAGCGGATTTAGTCACATTCCATACAGAAGCTTTAGATAATGATTTAAGTCGTATTCAAGGCTTATTAGATGAAATTCATAATTTGGGGGCAAAAGGCGGTATTGTGGTTAAGCCAAATACAGCGATCGAACCTTTTGAAAGTGTATTAAAATCTTGTGATTTAGTTTTAGTTATGAGTGTAGAGCCTGGCTTTGGTGGTCAAAAATTCATGGCAGACATGCTTAAAAAGGTAGAGTGGTTAAAAGAGAAACGTGAAGAATTGAATCTGTCCTATCGCATTGAAATAGATGGTGGTATTAATCAAGATACGTATAAATCTGCATTGGATGCAGGTTGTGATACATTGGTTGCGGGAAGCTACGTATTTAAAAATGATATTACCAAAACCATTGAAGGTATGCTTGCATAAATATGACTTGTGCTGTTTTGATTACCCCACTCGTTGATGTTGTACCTATTATTGAAGGTTGTGATTATATTGGCGTAGATGCGGGGGCATTAAAAATTATAGATCAAGGTCTTCCTATTAAAATGGCTGTTGGGGACTTTGATTCTTTAAACGAAGAAGATTTAAAACGAGTTACGTGTCCGATTGAAAGACATCCAATCATGAAAGATGAAACGGATTCAGAACTTGCGATTCGATTATGTAAAGATTATGATACGATCTATTTGTATGGTGGAATACAGGGTAGAATCGATCATACAATTGCCAATATTCGTTTGGCAATGTATCGTTTTAATAATTTGGTTTTGATAGATGAACATCAAAAGATATCTGTTATGAATGTAGGGGAGTATGAAATTGATAATACGTATCGGCATATTTCATTCTATCCAATTTTAGAAGGTGTGCTTTCTTTATCTGGATTTTTATATCCACTACAATCTAGACGTATTCATATTGAGGAAATATATACAACAAGTAATTCTTTGGTTGAAGGTAAAGGCATTGTTCGTATAGAAGAGGGGCGCTTTCTTTGTGTACAATCCAATTGGAGGTAGTCTATGTTTTATGATGTAGCTATGAACTTTGTGATTGGAACTATCTTAATGGTGGCTGGAGCTATCATGCTGTGTATTCCAAATCGAGTTTTCACATGGATCTTAGTTGTTTCCATTCTGTTTTTATTTGCGAACGGAGTTACTTTATTTATTCGTTTTATTAAAAATAAAAAGAACAAAGACTTTTTCTTTTCAATCTTATCGTTTGCGTTTATGTTTTTCTTGATGAACTTTCGTTATATTCCGCAATGGATCTTGCGAGTGAATTTTGGTGGGTATTGTATTCTTTGTGGTTCGGCTTGTTTTATTCAACTTGTGATTGATAAAATCAATCATTTTAAAGGGAAGTTTTTTAACTTTGTGTTTACACTTATTTATATTTTATTTGGCTTTTATCTTCTTTTGAATCCGAATTTTCATACGGATCTTTTAATGCAGGCATTTGGAATCTATTTTATGATTCTAGGCTTACGTTATTTAGGCGATGGATATGTGGGAATCAATCCTCTTACAAAATATAAGTGGAGACGTAAAGTAAGAATCACGCTTCCTGCTTTTTTGTGTGCTTTAGTGCCCGATGCTGCATTGGCGAGTATTAACCGTTATTTAGAAGAAGGCAAACCAGAAGATTTAAATACGTATAAAATGGAGGATCCTGTTCGTTTAAAAGTGATTGTACATGTGGGGCCTAAAGGTTTTCAAAAGGTAGGGCACATTTGTTTTTCATATGACAATATTGTATATAGTTATGGCAATTATGATAGTGACTCCTTTCGTTTGAATCAAACAATTGGTGATGGTATCTTTTTTACGGTGCCTTTAGAGAAATATATTCCGAATATGATTTCGGCTGAAAATAATTCGATTTTTGAGTATGGTATTTTGACAACGCCTACACAAAATGAATTCATAGAAAAGGAAATTGAAAAGATTCGTTTAAATGGGTATCGTTGGTATACAAAAATAGAAAAAGAAGATGGCTATGATCATTTTAGTCAGTATGAAATGGATTATCCAAGTCGACTTCATTATCGTACGGGAGCTAAATTATATAAGGTAAAGAGTGGTAAATTTCATATTTATTGGGCTTTAGGTGATAATTGTGCTTCTTTTACAGATTTAGTTTTAGGAACACTTGGTGCAGATGTATTAAGTATACGTGGGATCATTAGTCCTGGAACGTATTTGGATTGGCTTCAAAAAGAATATTTAAAGAAAAATAGTCCAATTGTATCTAGGTGTATATATACAAAAGAAACGGTGGAACAATAGATGAATGGATATTTTTATGTATTAACGACAATTGATATTTTCGTTCTTTGTTTCATGTGCGTGTTGACGCGATTAAGTGAATCATTAAATAAAAAACAAAAGTGAGGTTTTTTCTTTGCGTTTATATTGATTGCGTTTATTTCTGTATTGGAAGTTGTTACATTAAAAGTGGATGGTTTATCAGTTCGTTATCGTTGGATCAATATTATATCAAATTATCTTGGTTTTGGACTTACACCATCTGTTTGTATCTGTTTGGTGTATGTATTGGATAAAAAGACAAGGCTTCGGTGGGAATTTAAATTGGCAATTTTGTGCGAAATTATCTATCTTCTAGTTCTTGCGATATCGATTCCGTCTGGACTTGTATTTTCAGTAAGTCAAGAAAATATATATTCTCGTGGGCCTTATTTCTTTATTTACATCTTTGCGTATTTTATATCTATATTCTATTTGTCTTTATCTACGATCTTAGTTTCGAAGCAGTTTCAAAATCGCAGTAAAGCATTGATTTATCCATTGATTATCTTCTTGGCTGCAGAAACCATCATTCAAATCCTACTTCCTAATCTTCATGTGAGCTGGCTTTGTGTCACTTTACTTTCTGTACTTTATTTTATTTATTGTAGTGAAATGTGGAATCAATTGGATAGTTTAACAGGATTGTTGAATCAGAATAGTTTCTTGAATCGTAGTCATGAAATGAATTATACAAATGGAATGTTGATAGTGTTTGATGTGAATGATTTTAAACATGTCAATGATGTGTATGGACATGTCAAAGGAGATCTTTGTCTAAGTATCATTGCCAACTGTATTAAGAAAGCCTATGCCAAATATGGATATTGTTACCGAATTGGTGGCGATGAGTTTTGTGTATTATTAAAAAATTGTCGTAATGAAGAATCGTGTTCTATACAATTTGATTATTTGATGAAATCCAAACAAAGAAAATATAAATATTTGCCTTCGGTATCTTATGGATCGGCTTTGTTGCTGACGGGAGATATTGTGAGTGTTAAGGATTTGGCAGATCAAAATATGTATTTAAATAAAAAGCGAAAAAAAGAACAGCAGTGATTTGATAATCGCTGCTGTTTTAAGGTAGAAACCAAGTAATCAAATCCACGATCCATGCGATGAAAGTAGATCCTTTCTTAATTTCGTTGTCATATTGATGGGATTGTATTATTTCTTCTTTTGAAAAACCCTTTTGTGTTAAATCTTCTATTTGTTTTTGAGTTAGGCCTTGATTTAGTAATTCATCCTTATCTTGTTTGTTCATTTTCTTTACCTCTTATGAAAGGCTATTATCTTTACGATATTGCAATGGAGAAGTATGAGTGGCCTTTTTAAAGGCTTGTGCAAAATAAGATTGACTTGTAAAACCAACAATATATGCGATTTCTGAAATTTGTAGGTTGGTTGTAGACAACAAAAGTTTAGCTTCTTCCAAACGTTTTTGAATCATATAGTTAATGGGAGAAATGCCTTTATATTGTTTAAAGGCATGTACAATATGGTATTTGTTTAAGAATGTGAGTTCACTTAATGTATCGAGTGTGATGTCTTCTTTGAAGTGTGCATCAATATATTTTTCAATTAAGACGCAATCTTTGTTGGCTTTATTGATTGGTGAAGATTTTAAGTTGATGTTTGCGCGTCGCATGAGGTTGATCAATAAAACTTCAAGTAGGTTTTGACAAAGAGATTGGTATTCTGTATCTTTTGTCTTTACTTCAAATAGGATTGTTTTCAAATAAAATAAAACTTCATGTTTATATTCACAATAATTGGCAATACTACAACCTTGTTCTTCATCTTCTTCTTTTGAAAAGTAAGTGACACCTTCAATTCCCATGACAATATATTCGAAGTTTACATTTTCAATACCACGTTCTGTATGAGAAACTAAAGGATTGACTATAACTAGATCATCTTCTTTGACAGGATAGTTTTTATTATCTAGACTTAGTAGTCCATGACCTCTTGTCACATAGAACATTTCTGTATATAAGTGTGTATGCAGAGTGGAATTCCATTCATGATCAAATTTAGATTCTGTTATATATAAAAGCTTTGGGCGTGCTTTATTAAAGTCTACTTGATCGATTTGAAAGCGTTGTGTACTCATATAAACACCTCTTTTTGTATAATTATATAATGTTTTCATTTATTTATCAATTTTGTTCATAAATTCATCGAATCGCAATATATCTAAAATATCGAGCTATATTTTTATGATAAAGCGCTTACAAATAAGCTATACTTTGATTGTCAAAAGAGGTTCATACGAATTTTATGAGGAGGTAAAGTATGAAAAAAGTTATAACTGCTGGGTTATCATTTGCGATGGCTGCTTCAATGTTAGCAGGTTGTTCAAGTAAACCAGCTGAAAATTCGGATTCTGGAGATAAACGAGTATTAAAATTTGATTCGTTCTCTGGTGGAAATGGTGAAGAAGTGTTTACAAAGTTAGCAAAGGCTTTCGAAAAAGCAAATCCAGATGTAGATGTACAATTGCGCTTTGAAAAAGAATTGCCAGATGTATTAAATAAAGAAAATGCGAAGGGTGAATATTCAGATGTTGTTTATTATAATTTAGGACAGCCTTCTGGATATACGGAAACTCAATTAAATACACACGAAGTATTAGATATCTCTGATGTTGTTAAAGAAGTAGGTATGGATGAAAACTATGCGAATAGTAGTATCGTACAATATTATGGGGATGGAAAATCTTATTTAATGCCACTTAAAACAACACCTGCTGGATTCTTCTATAATACAGAATTAGTTGGAGAAGGAAAGAAATATGATCTTCCAACAACTTGGGATGAATTCTGGGCTTTAGGTGATCAAGCTAAACAAGATGGTATTTCATTATTTACATATCCAACAAACGGTTACTTTGATAATACATTAAATGCATTGTTGAAAGAAACAGGTGGAGAAGAATTATTATCTAACGTATTAAATTATGATAAGGATGCTTGGAATACAGATGGTGCTAAACAAACTATCGATATTTTAACTAAATTAGTAAGTCCTGATTATTTATATTCGGATACAGTATCTAATGCCAATGCGAAAGATGGATTCACAATGAACCAACAGGCAGTTATTGATGGAAAAGCATTATTCATGCCTAATGGTGACTGGGTAGTGAATGAAATGGCAGATACAACGCCTGAAGATTATCACTGGGGATTACTTCCATTGCCTGCATTAGAAAAAGATGGTGAACGTTTCGTTGGATCTATGACTGAACAAGTGTGGATTCCTGCTCAAGCTAAAAACGTAGATGATGCGAAAGCATTCTTGAAGTTTATCTATTCTGAAGAAGGCGTTAAGATCATGGCTGAAGGTGGAAACATTGTTCCAACAGATACTATGTCTGAAACAATTGCAGCTATGGAAGATGGATATACAAAAGAATTCTTCTCAGTATATGATAATGCTTCTGCAGCTTTAGGTGCATTTGCTCCTTATAACACAGATAACTTACCAGATTTCGATCGTGCTGCTACAGTATTTGGTTCAATCGACTCTTTAGCAACAGGTGAATTAAGTGCAAAAGATTATCAAGCTAAATTATCAGATGCTTGGGCTAAATTAGCAAAAAATAAAGCCGTAGCTGAATAATTAAAAAAGTATATTTTAACATAAAGCGATGAGCAAATTATTGCTCGTCGCTTTTTAAAAGATGGGAGGTAACTCATGAATAAAAAGAAAGCACAAAATCGTTTCGTATTTGCGTGTCTTGCACCAGCCGTTATTTTAGTTGTCATTTTTATGGTCATTCCAACGATTGATGTATTTAAGACGGCATTCTTTAAAAAGAGCAATTTCGTAAGTGATGCCACTTTTGCAGGTTTATTCAACTTTAAGGTTCTTTTTAACGATATGCGTTTTATTGAGGCTATGCAAAATACAATTTTATATGTTGTATTGATCACAATTATCACTTTGGTGTTGGCAGTCTTATTTGCGACCTTATTAACTCGTGAAGAATTTGTAGGAAAGAACTTCTTCCGCGTGATTTTCTATATTCCAAATATTTTGAGTATTGTAGTTATCGCAGGTATTTTCTCAGCCATTTATCAACCAACCAATGGTATTTTGAACTCATTCTTAGGTATGATTGGTCTAGAATCTTTACAAAGACAATGGATGGGAAATCCAGCCATTATTAACTATTCTATTATTGGTGCATTAGTTTGGCAGGCCATTGGATATTATATGGTTATGTATATGTCGAGTATGACAAGTATTCCAGAAAATTTATATGAAGCAGCAAGTTTAGAAGGGGCTAGTAAAGTAAAACAATTTTTTATGATTACTTTACCATTGATTTGGGATAACATTCGTACAACTTTGACTTTCTTCGTTATTTCTACAATTAACTTATCCTTTATGTTTGTGCAGTTGACAAGTGAAGGAAACTTAGGAAGTGAAGTGGCATTGAACTATATGTATAACAATGCGTTTGCGGGTAAATATGGATTTGGTATGGCAATCGGAGTTTGTATCTTCGTATTCTCATTTGCGTTATCCGCTATTATAAATAAAGTCACAGAACGTGATGTATTGCAGTATTAGGAGGATGAAATATGAAGAAGCGTAATTTTCCTTTATATAAAATCTTTGTTTATGTAGCATTGATTACGTTGGCTATTTCGATTATTGTACCGATCGCATGGGTTTTCCTTGCATCTTTAAAATCGCAACTCGAATTGGTAAGTGGCAATCCATTTGATTTTCCAAAACAAATGTTATGGTCAAACTTTGCGGATGCCTTTGTGAAGGCAAGAATGGGTGATTATTTGTTGAATACGATCATCGTAACCGCATTATCTTTAGTTATCTTGTTGGTGGTTGCTCTTCCTGCATCATATGTATTAGCTCGCTTTGATTTTGTTGGAAAGAAATTCTTTAACGGATTGTTTATGGCCGGACTATTTGTCAACGTGAATTACATCGTATTACCTATTTTCTTGATGTTATTTAATGCCGATATCAAGCTTGGTGTCGACTTTTTCTTGAATAGTAAATTCTGGCTTTCTGTCGTTTATGCAGCAACAGCCTTGCCATTTACGATTTATTTGTTGACAGGTTATTTCAAAACGTTGCCAAAAGCTTATGAAGAAGCAGCTCGCATTGATGGTTGTGGCTATTTCAAGACTATGACTAAAATTATGATTCCAATGGCTAGACCTAGTATTATTACTGTTATTTTATTTCAGTTTTTAGCATTCTGGAACGAATATATTATCGCATTTACATTTATGGATAAAGATAATGCGACTTTGGCAGTTGGTGTTAAATATTTGATGGCCGATGCAAAATCACAAGCGAATTTTGGTGTTATGTATGCTGGATTGGTAATTGTTATGATTCCAACACTGATTCTTTATATTTGTGTTCAAAAGAAGATTACACAAGGTATGAGCATTGGTGGAATGAAAGAGTAAGAGGTGTCTAGTATGAGAGATGATAATAAAGTAATGAATATAGTTATGATTATTTTATTCTTTGTGTTTTTAGGACTAATCATTTGGGCACAAAAGACAGTGAGTGTTCGTAATTTAATGATTGAAATTGTTGGATTGACGGGTTTGCTTACATTGTTGTTTTTATACAACAAGAAACATAAATAGGAGGATGAAGTATGGCAGAATTATCATTGCAGCATGTTGATAAAATATATGACAACAATGTTCAGGCTGTATTTGACTTTAATTTAGATGTAAAAGATAAAGAATTTATTGTGTTTGTAGGACCTAGTGGATGTGGTAAGTCTACAACACTTCGTATGATTGCTGGTTTAGAAGAAATTAGTGCCGGTGATTTCTATATTGATGGAAAAAGAATGAATGATGTGGAACCAAAAGATCGTGATATTGCGATGGTATTCCAATCCTATGCTTTATATCCACATATGAGTGTGTATGAGAATATGGCTTTTGGTTTAAAACTTCGTAAGTTCAGCAAGGAAGAAATAGATAAACGTGTACATGAAGCGGCACGTATTTTGGAAATCGAACCTTATTTGGATCGTAAACCAAAGGCATTGTCGGGTGGACAAAGACAACGTGTTGCATTAGGACGTGCGATTGTACGTAATGCGAAAGTATTCTTGATGGATGAACCACTTTCAAACCTAGATGCTAAATTGCGTGTTCAAATGCGTTCTGAAATCATTCAGCTACATGAAAGAATTGGTGCTACTACAATTTATGTTACACATGATCAAACAGAAGCTATGACAATGGCGGATCGTATTGTTGTTATGAAGGGTGGATATATTCAACAGATTGGTTCACCTAAAGAAATTTATAATAATCCCGCAAATCTATTTGTGGCAGGATTCTTGGGAGCTCCAGCTACAAACTTTATTAAGGGTGTTTACAAAAATGGATTCTTTTATGTAGATGATATGAAGATTGATATTCCTTTGATGTATCACGAAAAACTTTCTAGCTATGAAGAAAAAGAAATCATTATGGGTATTCGTCCAGAAGATCTACATGGGGAAGGCATTGTTGCCGATACGTATCCAAGTGCAAACTTTGATTTTGAAATTGAAGTGGCTGAATTATTGGGACATGAATATATTTTACATGGTTCTTTGAATGGGCAAAAAATGTGTGCAAAAGTAAATTCTCGTTTAGAACCAGAAGCACATACAACAATTAAATTGACTATGGATTTATCAAAAGTGCATTTCTTTGATTTAGAAACAGAAAATAGAATTGACTAGTTTAGGAGAAAATAAAAATGATTGAAACAGGCAGAGTAACTGTACCAACAGATGTTGATGTGATTGATGCGACAATTGAAATCATTCATCGATGGAAAGCCGATGCGATTCGTGACTGTGATGGAACGGATATGCCGGAAGAATTGCGTAAAATGGACATCAAACAATATGCGACTTATTATACAACAAGAAAAGATAATGCGTGGGCTAAGGCAAATCCGGATGAAATTCAACAAATGTATTTGATGAGTGATTTTGTGACAGCTAAAGATACGGAATTAAAGATTCAAATCATGCAGCATTTCTATTCAGATCAATTAAAGCCAAACACCAAAGACAATCATAGATGGTGGGAAGTCATTGATCGTACTACCGATGAAGTCGTCACAAATTGGGATTATGATGAAAAAACGATGGAAGTCATCATTCATGATACCATTCCATATCATGCGTATACTGTAAGCTTTTTAGCTTTTGTAATTTGGGACCCAGTACATATGTATAATGCTCTAACAAACGATTGGAAAGATGAAGAGCATCAGATGACGTATGATGTTAGACAACCTAAAACACAAAAGTATGTTTTGGATAAATTTAGAAAGTTCTGTGAGGAAAGAGATGATGTGGATGTTGTTCGTTTTACAACATTCTTCCACCAGTTTACTTTACAATTCGATGAGTTTGCGCGTGAAAAATTTGTAGATTGGTTTGGATATAGTGCATCTGTTTCTCCATATATCTTGGAACAGTTTGAAAAAGAAGTAGGTTATCCATTTAGAGCGGAATATATTATCAACAAAGGATTCAATAACTCCACTTTCTGTGTACCTACGAAAGAATATCGTGACTTTATGGATTTCCAACAGCGTGAAGTGAGTAAACTAGCTAAAAAATTTGTCGATATTTGTCATGAATATGGAAAAGAAGCCATGATGTTTTTAGGGGATCACTGGATTGGTACAGAGCCATTTGGTAAATATTTTGAATCGATTGGTTTGGATGCGGTTGTAGGATCGGTTGGTTCTGGTACTACACTTCGTTTGATTTCAGATATCAAGGGTGTTAAATATACAGAAGGAAGATTCTTACCTTATTTCTTCCCAGATGTTTTCCATGAAAATGGAGATCCATTAAAAGAAGCTAAGGTCAATTGGGTTACAGCAAGAAGAGCCATCTTGCGAAGTCCAGTGGATCGAATTGGGTATGGTGGATATTTAAAATTAGCGTTGGATTTTCCAGAATTTATTGATTATATTGAAAAGGTTTGTGATGAATTCCGTACTTTATATTCACATGTAAATCAACAAGTTCCACATAACTTATTAAAAGTGGGTGTTATCAATAGTTGGGGTGAACTTCGTCGTTGGGGAACGCATTTAGTTCATCATGCGATTTGGTATAAACAAATTTATTCATACACTGGTGTTATGGAAGCATTGAGTGGATTCCCGTTTGATGTTCGCTTTATTAGTTTTGATGATATTCGCAAAGATCCATCCATTTTAGCGGATATGGATGTTGTGATGAATGTTGGTTCTGCCTATACAAGTTTTAGTGGTGGTGCAGAATTTGATGAAACAATCATTACAGCACTTCGCCGTTATGTAGACCAGGGTGGTGGATTCATCGGTGTTGGTGAGCCAACAGCTATAAATCGTAATGGTAAATATTTTACATTATATGATGTATTAGGTGTCGATAAAGAATTAGGTTTCACTATGCATACAGACAAGTATAATTGGGAAGTGCATCCAAATCATTTTATTACGGAACAATTAGAGCATGAAGACTGGGGAGAATGCATCAATAATGTATATGCACTACCTGGTACAGAAATCTTGGCTGAAAAAGATTTGCATGTAAATCTAGCCGTGAATGAATATGGAAAAGGGCGCGGTGTGTATATGAATGGTCTTCCTTTTAGTTTTGAAAATGTACGACTCTTATATCGTGCCATCTTCTTTGCGGCACATAAGGAAGATGAGATGAAACATTGGTATTCAGAGAACTATAATGTAGATGTCAATGTATATCCTTCTACAAATAGTTTCTGTGTTGTAAATAATACATATGAACCTCAAACTACGACAATTTATAAGGGTGATGGTTCTAGTTTTGAAGTTGAATTAGCGGAATGCGAAATTCAATGGTTTGAAATATAATAATATCCTGTAAAAGTAAATAGAGCCAAGCTGAAAGTGCAGAGAAATCTGCACTTTTAGCCTATTGTGGATGGTAAAATAGAAATATAGGGTGGTGATTTTTATGGATAGTCTTATTTTTGACGAGAAAAAGAAAGAATTTACTGTATTGGATGGAAGTTTAGGTAAGTATTCGTTTTATGATGTTGTTTCAAGTCAAATTGTATATGAAGACGCAAAATATAAAGACAAATCACCTATGTTTTCTCATAAGGTGTTAGTAAGTACTTTGAATTTGAGTATTTTCATTGAAATGAAAAAAGTATATGTGGGTATTGAAATTCAATTCTTAAATGGAAATAAGGTATATGTATATATTTCGAAATCTCCAGTCATTCAACATAATTTTCAATTCAAACAAGACTTGAAGATTGCCAAATGTTTGAATGAAAAATTAAAAGAATTCTATAAATAGAAAAAAAGAAGAGTTTATCTCTTCTTTTTTATCTTATGCATAATTTTTTTAAGGATCCTAATTATCTAAAATTAAATAGCGTTTTGTTTCTTCAATGTTTTTAATGTTCTAGCTGAAACACGGATAGTTTGAGGTTTTCCGTCAACTACAACACGAACTTTTTGAAGATTCACGTTCCATTTACGGCGAGAAGCACGCATTGAGTGAGAACGTTTATTTCCAGATAAAGGACCTTTTCCAGATACTGCACATACTCTTGACATCTTAATGTCCTCCTTTTTCTTTCATTTACGCAATCGCTTAACTATAATACCATTAACAAGCCTGTATTTCAAGTCCTGAATTAAAATTTGTTAGGAATTCAATAGAATGTTATAATGATAGTGTTTTGAAAAGAGGAGTAGATAGAATGTTGAATTCGAATTATATATGGATTATTGGAATGTGTTTAATCACACTCGTTATTATGTTAGTCATCATGCCTGGATTGATTGATTATTTACATAAAATCAAATTTGGACAGACGGAAAGAGAAGAGGGCTTGGCAAGCCATAAAAAGAAAAATGGTACGCCGACTATGGGTGGCTTAGCCTTTATTATTGTGCCTACACTTGTGTATGTGATTGGTTCTTTCTTTACACCATTCAAATTAGATATGAACACAATGATTATTTTATTGGCCTTTGTAGGATATGGTGTTGTTGGATTTATTGATGATTATATTATTGTAGTTCAAAAGAACAATGAGGGATTAAAACCAGCGCATAAGTTTTTACTTCAATCTGTTTTAGCCGTTGTATTTTTCTTCTTGTACCGAACAAATTCAACGACAGATATTTGGATTCCTATTTTTGATGTCACAATCAATTTATCATGGTTCTACTTTATTTTAGTTTTCTTAATGTTTACAGCAGAAACCAATGCCGTTAACTTAACGGATGGTTTGGATGGATTATGTGCAGGTCAAATGGTGATCGCATTAGTTCCTTTTGCGCTTTTCGCATTCATTCAAGGCTTAAATAATGTGGCATGTTTGATTTGTATGGTCATCTTTGCGTTACTAGGCTATTTAAAATTCAATAAGCATCCAGCTAAGATCTTTATGGGCGATACTGGATCTTTGGCATTAGGTGGCTTTATAGCGGCCATCGCAATGGTTTTAAAACAAGAAATCCTTTTGGTTGTGATTGGATTTGTGTTTGTAGCAGAGGTTTTAAGTGTAATTATACAGGTTACGTATTATAAAAAAACACATAAGAGAATCTTTAAGATGGCGCCTTTACATCACCATTTTGAAATGTGTGGCTGGTCTGAAGAAAAGGTTGTAACTCGCTTTAGACTTGTAGGTGTGATCTTAGCTATTCTTGGGCTTGTTTTGGGGGTAATGTAGAATGGAAACTGTATTGGTTATTGGCGCGGCTCGTAGTGGTATTGCGGTAAGTAAATTATTATTAAAGAATGGGTATCACGTGATTTTAACAGATTCTAATAAAGTGAATGAAAAGAGTGAATTAGAATCATTGGGTATTGAAGTATATGATGAAGGTCATCCAGATTGTTTAAAAGAAAAAAAATATGCGTTTATTGTAAAGAATCCTGGAATCCCTTATCGTGTTCCTTTCGTTCATTATTTTGTGGAACAAAACGCAAAAATCTATACGGAAATTGAAGTGGCATATCGTTATGCGAAAAACTTTGATTATGCGGCTGTTACAGGTACGGATGGAAAGACAACGGTAACAACTTTATTATTTGAGATGTTGAATCGTCAAAAGAAGAGTTTAGTTGCCGGAAACATCGGTACGCCTTTGTGTGAATTGGCTTTAGAATATACGGATACAAATTATAATGTTGCCTTAGAATTGAGTAATTTTCAATTGTTAGGAATTGAAACATTTAGACCACATGTATCGACTGTCACAAATCTAGCGCCAGATCACTTAGATTATATGGATAGTCTAGAGGCTTATTATGAAAGTAAGATGCGTATTTATGAAAACACAAATACGGATGATTATTTTATTCGTAATGTGGATGATGAAAATGTTGTGAAGTATGCGCAAAATATTCCTTGTCATGTGATTGATTTTTCTTTGAAGAGAAAAGATGTGGATTTATATAAAGATGATCAATATGCCTATTATAAAGATGTGCAATTGTTTAAATTATCCGATTTAAAAATTGTTGGAGAATTTAATTGTGGTAATGCGATGATGGCAAGTTGTATGGCTTACTTAATGGGTGTTTCCCTATTTAATATTCAAGAAGTAATTCGTGAATTTAGTGGTGTAGAACATCGTATTGAATATGTGGATACAATCGATAATGTGCGTTTCTATAATGATTCAAAGGCAACAAATACGCATGCGGCTTGTGCTGGATTATCCGCTTTTGAAAAGAATGTGATTTTACTTTGTGGTGGTAAAGATAAACATATTTCTTTTGATGATTTGAAACAATATGATGCGGTTGTTAAGAAATGTATCTCTTTTGGTCAGACAAAAGATAAATTTAAAGATATTTTTTCGAATCAAGTGAGTGTTGAAACAATGAGGGATGCGTTTGAAAAGGCTGTGTTGTTTGCGAAACCTGGTGATATTGTCTTGTTGTGTCCTGCATGTTCTAGTTTTGATCAATTTAAAAATTATGAGATTCGTGGAGAAATCTTTAAAGAGATGGTTCATGATTATGCATCAAAAAGGAATGAAGAATGATAGATATTATTAAAACAATCTTTTTAGGTATCCTTCAAGGAATTACCGAATGGTTACCTATTTCTTCAACAGGACATTTGATTTTATTTTCGAGCATATGGCCTTTAGAGCCGGCTAAATTTTTTGAAGTGTTCAAAGTTGTCATTCAATTTGGTAGTATTTTGGCTGTTTTAGTTTTGTATGAGCAAAAATTGAATCCGTTTGATTCAAGAAAATCAGCAAAGAAGAAGAAACAGACATTACAACTGTGGTCAAAGGTGATTGTGGGAGTAATTCCTTGTGCCATCATTGGTTTATTATTGGATAATATCATTGTGGATTATTTATCAAAGAATATTGTGATTGCGATCACTTTGATTCTATATGGAATGATCTTTATTTTCGTAGAAAAACATCCAAAGAAAGAAAAGGTTCAAACCATTGAGCGTTTGGATTACAAATCGGCTTTAAAGATTGGTTGTTTTCAATGTTTGGCTTTAATTCCAGGTACATCAAGATCTGGAGCCACGATTTTGGGCGGTTTATATTGTGGTTGTTCAAGAACGGTCGCTAGTGAATTTTCCTTCTTTTTAGCCATTCCTGTTATGTTTGGTGCGAGTCTATTAAAAGTCATCAAATATTTGATGAAGGTTGGGTTGTTTAGTTTTGGACAATTATTCTTATTGTTGTTAGGTACTTTTGTAGCTTTTGTGGTCAGCTTATTTGCGATAAAAGCTTTATTAAATTATGTAAAGAATCATGATTTTACTGTTTTTGGATGGTATCGCATTATTCTTGGTATTTTTGTGATTTTATTTTTCTATATATTATAAGAGGTAAGTATGAATAGATTTGATTTGCATATGCATTCTTGTTATTCGAGCGATGGACAATTCACACCAAAAGAATTGATTGAAATCGCTAAAGATAAAGGTTTAAAGACCATTGCGCTTAGTGATCATGATTGTATTAGTGGCGTAAAAGAAATGATTCGCTTAGGAAATGAAGTTGGAATTGAAGTGATTCCAGCTATTGAGTGTTCAACAAGCATTGGATATACAGATGTGCATTTACTTGGGTATGGTATTGATTTAGATAATGATTATTTTCAAAATTTATTAGAAAAAACGCAAGTAAAGTCTAGAAATGCATTTTCAACTCGTTGTGATCGATTGCGTGCAAAATATGGGGTTGAAATTGATGAAGAGGCGATATTAAAAGAGGCGAATGGTAAAAATCCATGGTTTGTGATGTGTACACATATGTTTAATGATCCTCGTTATCAAGATATTCCAGATTTTAAGGATTATATTCCTGGCGGTAAAAGAAGTGATCCGGCTCCTGTGAATTTCTTTTGGGATAAATGTCAATATGGATCGGACTTGTTTGTATATGTACCTATGCCTGATTTTGTCGAATCGGTTCAAAAGATTCATGAAGCAGGTGGACTCGCTATTGTTGCACATCCTTTTACTACGTTTTATAAAAATGATGAGATGTTGAAAATTTTATTGGATTCGGGAGTGGATGGTATTGAAGCCTATAGTAATTATCATACGCCAGAACAGAATGTATATTATGAAAATCTTGCCAAAGAACATCATTTATTGATTACTTGTGGAAGTGACTTTCATGGGGAGAAAAAGCCAAGTATTCAAATGGGTGAGTATGGTTTAAATTCAGATGGTTCTTTATGGTTAGAACAATTTAAGGAAAAATTAAAGGCAGCTAGATAATCTAGCTGCCTACATTGTTAATAAGAATGTAAATAGAATGCAATAGCTTAATAGATTGTTTGAACGACTTGCTCTAAATAGGGATTGGTGTCCCATTTCTGTAATGGCACAAAATTTATCTACAGCTTGAATGATCCATCCAACACTTGTGTTTGGATGACTTGTCTTTAGTGGCCACATGTGATGTAAAATGGCATCATCAATGGTTGGATTGGTTACTGTGATATTTTTTGCGTTTTCTAGAGCGATGATTGGATGAATCTTGGCATGATTTCCTTCTAAGGGACGCTTGTCATCGGTTTTCCAATCATAGTAATATAGGTCATGTAAAAGACCAGCACGGGCTGCACTATAGGCGTCGAGTCCGAATTTTCTACAAATCAAAAATGAATAATAGGAAACATTCAATGAATGTTGAAAGCGGGATGTAGCTAAGTGTTGGCTGCATTTTTTTAAATCTTGAACTTCTTTTGTATCAATTAAATCTGAAATTGTTTCAAAATAATCATATGCGATATTTGTATCTAATGTTTTTAAATTAATTCTAGATAGAATAGCTTTTTCCATTTTTTGACCTCACTAGAAAAGAATATAGCACATATAAATAATAGATACAACTATTTCTTTTAAACCTAGTGATATGATATAATTAGTTGAAGGAGGCAATTATTATGGTAATTTTATATACTTCTCCAGGTTGTGCGAGTTGCCGTAAGGCAAAACAATGGTTAAAAGACAACCAAATTGAATTTATTGAAAAAAATATTTTTACTTCATTATTGAAGGAAAGTGAAATTAAATATTTATTGTCGCGATGTGAAAATGGAACGGAAGATATTATTTCGGTTCGTTCAAAAGTATTTCAGGCTTTAAAAAAGGATATTGATGATTATTCAATGAAAGAACTTGTATCTTTGATTCAGGAAAATCCATCGATTTTAAAAAGACCGATTCTTTTATCTGAAAAAAGTCTTGTGGTTGGATATGATGATGATGAGATCACGACAATGATGCCAGCTCAATTAAGAACGGTTGTCGACAATGCATGTACAGATGCTTGTCCAAATTATTCAGTTTGTGGTAAGTGTAGAGAACAGGCAAGTATGAACTAGAGGAATCTAGTTCTTTTTTTTGTTTTCAAACGAAACACAAACGAAATGCAGTTGATGTATTTCGTTTAAACAGATATATTTAGAATATAAAGATGTTTAGGAGGTGCCTTATGGATTATATATCTTGTGAATCTGCTGCTAAAAAGATGGGCGTATCGGCTCGTAGAATTCAACAGATGTGTAAACAAAAAGAAATAGTTGGCGCGATAAAGGATGGACGCAATTGGCTGATTCCTGATAATGCGATTTTAAGTCCAAAAAAGCCATTACCAATAGGTGTTTCTGATTTTAAGTCGGCAACTACGAATTATTACTATGTAGATAAGACTTTATTGATTCGTGATTTTTTGAATGCGATACCGATGGTGTCTCTTTTCACGCGTCCTAGGCGTTTTGGGAAAACATTAAATATGGATATGCTACGTGTGTTTTTTGAAAAAACATCGGATAATACATCTATTTATTTTAAAGATAAGTATATATGGCAGTGTGGGGATTACTATACAAAACATCAAGGTCAATATCCTGTGATATTCTTGTCTTTTAAAGATGTTAAATGTTCGAGTTGGCAAGAGACTTTTCAAAAAATTAGTAAATTGATTTCTCTAGAATTTATGCGTCATGATGAATTGGAAAGTAGTTTTGTACTAAGCTCATACGAAAAAGAACAGTATCATCGTTTTGCGAGTGAAAATATAAATGAGGTTGATTGTCAAATGGGGCTTCAACTTTTATCTTTATTACTTCACAAACATTATAATAAAGAGTGTGTCATTATTGTTGATGAATATGATACGCCCATTCAACAAGGTCATCTTTGTGATTTTTATAATGAAATTGTTGATTTTATGCGCAATTTTTTTTCGGGTGGTCTAAAAGACAATCCACATTTGGCTTTTGGTTTTTTAACAGGTGTTTTAAAAGAAAGCATTTTTAGTGGAATGAACAATTTAAAAACGAACTCCATATTAGATAATAGTTATAGTTCTTATTTTGGTTTCACAAATGAAGAAGTCAAAGACATGCTCGCATATTATGAATATGAAGATAAATACCAAGAAATCTTGGAATGGTATGATGGATATCGTTTTGGAAATACCGAGATATTTAATCCTTGGTCTGTGATCAATTATATTTCGGATCAATGTTTTCCAAAAGCTTTTTGGCAATCAACGGGTAGTAATGATATTATTGGTGAAATTATTGGAACTGCAACACCTGAAATTACTGAGAATTTATATAAATTATTTTGTGGAAATACAATCACAACTTATGTAGATACAAGTGTAATATATCCTGAGGTTCAAAACAATCCTTATAGTATATATAGTTTCTTATTGGTTGCGGGTTATCTAAAGGTGGCGGCGATATATCCGCAAAATGATGGAAATTATATGTGTGATGTGGCTATTCCTAATAAAGAAATTTTATATGTATATGAAAAAGAAGTGCTGAATCGCACAAATCAAAATAATGTTTCAATTTCAATTCATCAGGCTATCTTTTCTAAAGATACACGTAAACTGCAGTCGTTATTGGAGGATTTTATGTTAAAAAGTATATCAACGATGGATGGGGCTAATGAAGCATTCTATCACGGAATGATGCTTGGATTATGTGCTGTATTAGGAAGTCAATATAAGGTAAGATCAAATAGGGAATCAGGACTAGGTCGGTTTGATGTTGAATTATTGCCGATGATGCAGGGAATACCTGGATTTATCTTTGAGTTTAAACATACAAAAGATATAAATGTTGATTTAGATTCATTGGCTAATAGTGCACTTAGACAGATTGATGATATGAAATATGATACAGAATTAAAGGATTTTGGAGTTAAAAATATTGTAAAGATTGGTATTGCGTTTAGACAAAAAAGTGCGGTTGTTAAGCATGGATAAACCTATTGGTGAAAACTGATAGGTTTTTATTTGTGAAAATTTAAAAAAAACTATCACTTTGTGATTTTGTATGTTATAATAGTTTACACATGTAAACGGTTACAAAAGGAGGTAAAGTATTATGGATAAAAAATATGTCTATGAATTTAATGAAGGCGATGAAACAATGCGTGAATTGTTAGGTGGAAAAGGTGCTAATTTAGCTGGAATGTCTAAACTTGGAATGCCTGTACCTTATGGATTCACAATTACTACAGAAGCTTGTAACCAATATTATGAAGATAATGAAACTATCAATGATGGTATTAAAGCTCAAATTATGGAGTATCTAGATTTATTAGAAAAGAAATCTGGAAAGAAATTAGGGGATGAAGCCAATCCTTTATTAGTATCTGTTCGTTCAGGGGCACGTGCAAGTATGCCTGGTATGATGGATACTATTTTAAATTTAGGTATGAACAAAACAGTTGCAGAAACAGTCGCAACATTAACTAATAATGAGCGTTTCGCATATGATTCATATCGTCGTTTTATTCAAATGTATTCAGATGTTGTAATGGGGTTGAGTAAAAAGCGTTTTGAAGAGATCATTGATGAAGTAAAGGCTGAAAGAGGCATTACGGATGATTTAGATTTAAATGCAGAGGATATGAAAAAATTGGTAGAATTGTTTAAGGCATTCTACAAAAATGAATTAAAATCAGAATTCCCTGAAGAACCTAAAGAACAATTGATGGGTGCTATTGAGGCTGTATTCCGTTCTTGGAACAATCCTCGTGCTATCTATTATCGTAAGATGAATGATATTCCATCAAGCTGGGGAACTGCAGTTAACGTACAGATGATGGTATTTGGTAATATGGGTAATGATTGTGGTACGGGTGTTGCCTTTACGCGTAATCCAAGTACTGGTGAAAATAAATTATATGGTGAATTCTTAATGAATGCACAAGGTGAAGATGTTGTTGCAGGTATTCGTACACCTCAAAAAATCGATCAATTAAAAGAAGTAGCTCCTGGAGCATATGATGATTTTGTTGCGATTACTAAAAAATTGGAAACTCACTATCGCAATATGCAAGACATGGAATTTACAATTGAAAAAGGTAAATTGTTCATGTTGCAGACACGTAATGGTAAACGTACAGCACAAGCTGCATTAAAGATTGCGTGTGACATGGTAGATGAAGGTATGATTACTACGGATGAAGCTTTAATGATGGTAGAACCAAAACAATTGGATTCATTACTTCACCCAATGTTTGATGCGGATGAATTAAAGAAAGCTGAACCAATTGCTTCAGCACTTCCAGCAAGTCCTGGTGCAGCTTGTGGACAAATCGTATTTAGTGCCGAAGAAGCAATCCAAGAAGCAAGTCGTAACCACAAAGTAATCTTAGTTCGTTTAGAAACAAGTCCAGAAGATATTGAAGGTATGCACGTATCTCAAGGTATCTTAACGGTACGTGGTGGTATGACAAGTCATGCTGCTGTAGTAGCTCGTGGTATGGGTACTTGCTGCGTAAGTGGTTGTGGCGATATTAATATGCATGATGATGAAGGATATTTTGAAATTGATGGTGTGAAATATCACCGTGGAGATTGGATCAGTTTAGATGGTTCAACAGGAAATATTTATGGTAGTGCGATTAAAACCGTTCCTGCAAGTATTTCAGGTGACTTTGAACGTTTTATGAACTGGGCAGATGAAAGACGTACATTAAAAGTTCGTACAAATGCAGATACACCACATGACGCAAAACAAGCACATGAATTTGGTGCACAAGGTATTGGTTTAGTTCGTACGGAACATATGTTCTTTGAAGGAGATCGTATTAAAGCGGTTCGTGAAATGATTGTTTCTAAAACGGCAGCTCAAAGACGTGTCGCATTAGAAAAAATCTTGCCTATGCAAAGAAGTGACTTTGAAGGAATCTATGAAGCTATGCAAGGATTACCAGTGACAATTCGTTACTTGGATCCACCTTTACATGAATTCTTGCCAACAAACTCTTATGATATTACACAATTAGCTAAAGATATGCACATTGGTTTGGATGAATTGAAATCTGTCATTTCTAGCTTACACGAATTCAACCCTATGATGGGTCATCGTGGATGTCGTTTGGCTATTTCTTATCCAGAAATTGCTGAAATGCAGACAACGGCAGTGATTCAGGCTGCTTTAGCTGTTAATGAAAGACACCCAGACTGGAAAATTGAACCAGAAATTATGATCCCATTAGTTGGTGATGTTGCAGAGCTTCGTTATGTTAAAAAGGTTGTATGTGATGTAGCTGACAAATTGATTCAAGAATCCGAATTGGATATGAAATATCATGTAGGTACAATGATTGAAATTCCTCGTGCTGCATTATTGGCGGATGAGATCGCAAAAGAAGCTGAATTCTTCTCATTTGGTACAAATGACTTGACGCAGATGACATTTGGCTTCTCAAGAGATGATGCGGGAGGATTCTTACAAGATTATTATGACAAGAAGATTTTCGAACAAGATCCATTTGCACACTTAGATCAAAGAGGTGTTGGAAAACTTGTTAAGATGGCTACAGAGCTTGGAAGAAGTACTCGTCCAAATATTAAATTAGGTATTTGTGGAGAACATGGTGGTGATCCAGCAAGTATTGAATTCTGTCATAGAGTTGGATTGAACTATGTTTCTTGTTCACCATATCGTGTACCAATCGCAAGACTTGCTGCTGCACAGGCTGCTATTAAATTCGATAAATAAAACACTTAGGAGTTGATGGATTTCAACTCCTTTTTCTTAGTACGTGTCATTTAATGTGATTATTTACAAAATATTCGTGTAATTTTCAGTGCATTTTTATCGTTTTTTTTACTCTAAACTACAGGAATATCTGATAATGAATCATTAAGATGAAACTGATATAAACAGTAATTTTGAATTGATTGATTTCAACTTCTTTTGGTATACTGATTTTGAGGCGTTGAATCATGGATTATGTATATGTCACAAAAGAAAATATAGAACAAGAACACATTTGTTGCGCCATTAGTAGTAATTCAGATGTTCAAGTAAGATCAAAGAAAGACTGGTTGTGTGATCGTTTTGATGATGGGCTTGTCTTTATTAAATCGAGTGTAAGAGGGAAATGCTTTATTGAATATATTCCTGCAAAGAATGCATGGATTCCAATCGATGCCAAGAATTATATGTATATAGATTGTTTATGGGTGTCTGGATCTTTAAAGGGTCATGGCTATTCAAGTCAATTATTAAATACGTGTATTGAGGATAGTAAGAAGAAAGGAATGGATGGAATTTGTATCTTATCTAGTAAAAAGAAAATGCCGTATCTTGCAGATCCTAAGTTTTTAACCTATAAAGGTTTTAAAATCTCTGATGAAGCGAGTAATGGAATACAACTGTGGTATTTAGCTTTTAATGATTCGGATGCACCTAAATTTAAATCTTGTGCGAAAGAATGTCATATCGAAGAGTTTGGTTTTGTCTTATATTATACAAATCAGTGTCCTTTTAATGCGAAGTATGTTCCGATTATCGAGAATGTTTCAAAAGAACAAAATATAGAATTTAAAGCGATTCATATAGATACAAAAGAAAAGGCGCAAAATGCGCCAACACCCATCACAACATATGCCTTATTTTACAATGGTGAATATGTAACGAATGATGTGATGAATGAGAAGAAGTTTTTAAAGTTAGTTGAGAAGCTAAAATAGGCACTAATTATCTGGAGACATGATGGTTTTAAATAATAGATATATCAAGTAGATTGTATTTAGTGCAAATGGAACAATCAGATTGGTACTAATAAGGCTTGCAAAAAATAGAATGTGGGATAAGGAATTTTCTTCTCCACTAACAATCACATATGGAGATATTGCCATAGTTAAAAAGATCAGAAAATAGATAGCTAAAATGACTAAGAAATGATTCTTGTATTATTTCATTCGTAAATTCCACCCTGATCTCATATTTGGCTTGCACTTTATTTTGTTTTGTACTAAAATTTTAAATGTAGTAAATAAATCTGGGGAGCTATTGCTGAGAGGAAGTTCGACTTCGACCCATTAAACCTGACGGATAATGCCGGCGTAGGAAGTATAGATGTTTTTTTGACCTGTCTTTTTACGTTGCAGGTCTTTTTTATTTTACTACCTTACTGTAGGGGAGCGCCTAGAGTATAGAAAACAAGCGAGGGAGCCTGAATTG
>ERZ857745.987-NODE-987-length-37786-cov-4.171504_pt1 | contig 37786 bp, 33 predicted proteins | sample MGYA00519699_ERZ857745 | MGnify/ENA primary metagenome ERZ857745 (study PRJEB31778, sample SAMEA3449357) | human gut metagenome | biome: human gut; feature: human-associated habitat; material: faeces | place: United Kingdom | collected 2010/2012 ... | reverse complement strand
TAACATTTAAGGGGATATCTCATTTTGTTTTGTACTATTTAGATGCTAACACTACGAAGACTTATCTGAAAGAGAACAAGAAAGAATTCTTAGATAGGATATATCGAGGAAAGCTAACACCGTATCCAGTAAGAAGAGTAGAAATCCCAAAACCAGATGGGGGAATCAGAAAGCTTGGAATTCCCACAGCCATAGATAGAGTCATTCAACAGGCGATTACACAACAGTTAACGCCAATCTATGAACCACTCTTTTCAGAAGGAAGCTATGGATATAGACCGCAGAGAAGCGCAAAGGATGCAATTCTCAAGGTCAAAGAGTATGCAGAGCAAGGATACACCTATGCGGTGGTACTAGATTTATCCAAATACTTCGACACAATAAACCATGATATGCTACTTAAAATTCTAAGAAGGAATATCAAGGATGAAAGAGTAGTGCAGATTATCAAGAGATATCTGAAAAGTGGAGTTATGGAAAATGGAGTGGTAAGACCTACGGAGGAAGGTTCTCCGCAAGGAGGAAATCTATCTCCGCTGCTAGGTAACATCTACTTTGACAAAGAATTTGAGAAAAGAGGTATTCCGTTTGTAAGGTATGCAGATGATATAGTTCTTTTATCAAAAAGTAAGAGAGCGTCAGAAAGGATACTGGAATCAAGTACAAGATACCTTGAAAAGAATCTAAAACTCAAAGTGAATAAGGATAAGAGTAGAACAGTAAGTGTATTTGCACTGCGAAATTTTAAGTTTCTAGGCTTTGCGTTGGGAAGGAACGGAAATGGCATATTCATTCGCGTTCACGGAAAGTCCTGGAAGAAGATGAAGGGAAAACTCAAAGAACTGTCTTCCCGCAGGAGAGTACAGAGTGTCATACCAGCCTTGAAGAAGATAGAAATATATATGAGAGGCTGGCTCAATTATTACGCAGTTGCAAGCATGAAGACTAACATAGAGAACCTAAACAAATGGCTGTATCACAGAATTAGAATGTGTATCTGGAAAATGTGGAAAAGACCGAGAAGTAAAATGAAATACCTAATGAAACTGGGAGTGCCGGTGAAACTAGCATATATGGCTGCCAATAGTCGAAGGGGCTACTGGCGAACATCGAATACAATAGCGGTGAAAATGGCACTTAGAAAAGAAAGACTGATAGGCAAAGGATACTATGACTTATCCAATGCGTATCAGTCTATGCACATCAACTATTGAAACCGCCGTGTACGAGAACCGTACGCACGGCGGTGTGAGAAGACGGGAGCTAGTCACTCCCTCCTACTCGATGAAATTGCATAAAAAATATCATTGAAAGTGTCGATTAATGTACTTTTTATTGAAAATGTTCCTCAAAGGGAATATAATATCGTTATATGGTATAAGGCGCTTAATGGGTTAATACGGAGGCAAATTATGGATTATTTAACAACAAGCGAAATGGCTGAAAAGTGGGATATATCAAGAAGGAGAGTAACACTTCTTTGTTCACAAGGAAGAATAGAAGGAGCAATTCTCAAGGGAAATACATGGCTTATCCCTGAAAATGCAGAAAAACCGGATGATCCTAGACGAGTCCGTAAAAATGGACAGCAAAGGTGATAGGATAAAAATGGATGATTGGGGGATAACTCTTAACTCTGATTTTTTCTTAGGACACTTGGAAATAAGCACGTTGTAAGTTACAAGGAGAAAGATTTATGTTACTAAACGATGAAAAATATAAGTTGATTGATATTGATTCACTTGATTTTTCAGTGAGATTAAGAAATGTTGCGCATAGAAATGGGATACGCACTTTATATGATCTTGTTGAAAGCTATAACTCCGGAGAATTTGAAAAAATGAGAAATGTCGGTGCAAACACCGTACAAGAATTATTGGATTTTGACTTAGTTAGCACTGAACCACCTGTAGAGGAAGTTATACCAGAGGTTGAAAAGATTAATTATGATGATATCTTACCGGTGGAATTCTTGGAAAGTGGTATAGAGAAGTATGTATATGATATTGCTTTATATAATCACTTTAAGCGTCATGAAGTGCTAAAGATAAGAGATATACTGGCGCTGGTTGCAGTCGACATGCTTAGCTGGCAGCGGTTTGGTAAAGTAAAACTAGATATGGTTCTCGAATTTCAAAGACGTTCGAGCGAGGGAGATATTTGTTATTTTATTAATGGCGAAGTTAAGAAACCGGATGAAATAGAACCTTCTCGTGAGATAGATGCTCAGGTTTTAGTTATGCTGAAAAATGAGTACGGATTCAAATATACTTGGATTTGTGATTGGTTTGGTGTAACCCGCCAGTGGGTAGACCAAAAAATTAAGAAGGCAGGCAGGACTCATTCAGGAAAATGGGACGGATTTTCATATACAGAAGAAGAGTCTGAAATTGTATTAGATATGCTTAGGAATAAGCAAACGATGCACAGAGATAATGACAATTTTTATTATTTCTTAAAAAGCGCTGCTGGCAAAGTGGCTATCGTCTTGGTTAACGCAGAAAGTATACGATGCTTTTTTGATGAAAACTTAACAGGAGAACTGAAAGAATACATATTTTCAAATAGGCTCAATGAGCTTGAATTTAGAGAACTTGAAATCGCAGCTAACGGTTCAGAAGTTTCTATATTAAGAACTATTTATTTTGTTCCGTCAAAAGAAGAAGTGTATGAATTTAGATCATATGCGAATAAACATGGAATGTCACGAGAGGAGTATGCGGTCTTCTTAACAGGAAAACCATATGCTAATGATTTTACAATCACGGATGTCGAAATATGTAATTTCTTTGATGAACACTTAAACGAGGATGGTAAAGTCTATATTTCATCGGATCCAGCAAATCAATGGATAAAATCATATGCATCCAGAAAGGGATATGGAATAGCTGATTTCATTGCATTTTATGGTTATCAGTCTGCTTTGGCTGGAGATGGTCTTACTGCAGAAGGGGCCAGAAAACGCCATTTAGAACGTATAAAGGATTTTATTGTTAGCGATAACATTGTGTACATCCCTACTTATACAGATTTTTATCGTGTGCTTAATTCGTACTCAGCTAAAAGGGGAATATCAATTAGTGAGTATGTTGAAGAATTAGGATATGAAAGAACACTTACTCCGGGTGAGATTAAAGGTTCTGATTATGACATAGATGTGTTTGATGCCGAAGAAAAAGATATGGAAGTAGTAGAGTGCGGGGATACTTTTATTGAAAAAGTATTTGCTAATAATCCATTGCTTGGTAATTATATTTTTTCGGAGCAAAATCTTACAACGCTTCATAATAAAGCTAAAAAGATAATAGATACACTTGTATCTACAACAGGATACAAGTTATCAAAAGAGCAGAAAATGACAGTAGCGCTGTCTGTGATTAATTATGCAAAAAACTGGGATACTGGTCTTGGAACATTTACCAATTTTATTACAAAACAGTATGGCTATCGTTCCGAAGATAGAGTATATCCCAAGATAATGACTGCTACATATGATGCGATAGTGGATAATAATAGATGGGCACTTGCGCTTCATGGAAGTATTCAGTATAAGTCAACAGTTATGATTCATGCAATGGGTTCTATTAGATCTTGGATGCATTTGTGTGATTTCTTATCAGACTTTTACCAAAATAACTTAGGTTGTCATTATGTTGAAGATGATCCATACGTATTAAGTATGGTCATGTTTATGAGAGGAATATTTTATGCTAGTGAGGCGCTGGGCGAGGATGAAAACTATGAAGAATTTACTGTAGGATCTAAGCCATATCGTTTTCAAGAAGGGATAAGAAAACTTGTCGTTTATCGTCCTATTTATGCAGCTAAGGTTTTTGATAGAATGCTCAAGAGAATTCATGGTTATATGAACTCCGACGTGCATCCGGTGAAGAAATACGAGGATTCTCTTGTTGATTTATGGTTTAAAAATAAGACGGAATATTATTCTAAATTCAAAAGAAATATTGAAAGAACCGGTGCTACAGGTTCTCATAGAATTGCATTTGATTATTCTCATATTCGTTTGGATTACAGATTCTATGAAAATAATGTCTGGATTGATGTTCCTGATATTCGTTTGACATCAAAGTCATCAGATGTTTGCTATTTTACAGTTTTTGATGGTGAAAATGAAATTGAGAATAGAAGCCTTAAATGTTATGGAAATGAGTTAGGAAGAACAATAGCTGGTTTTTCATATTCATTAAAGGACTATTTGTCTATAAAAGAGACTGGGGATATTTGTCCAAGAGTCATAATTAAGTGTGGGGACGACGTGATCTACGATTCATTAATGAAAATGAAGCGTAGAATGCTTGTTTTTGCAGGAGAACGTGAAAAGGAGATATCATCTGTAGAGGTTGGCGGATATGTCGTTTTGGCTCCGTCAGAAGTAGATATATCAGGTGTTGAAGTTGAGACAAGTATCATAAAAACAATTGAAGATTATAAGTATGTGTTTGTTGATTTACATGATGATTATTCATTAGTGGTTGATGATATTATAGTTTCTTTTGATAGAAAAAAGGCTGAAAAGATTAGAGTAAATCTTCCGCATTATGTTAGAGGCGTAAAGTATGTTGAAGATGGCTTAGATTATAGTATTTGTAAATCTAATGGTGCGATTTCTATTGCTGTTGATGAAAATGATGTAGAACAGAAGTATGTTATCTTGCTAAATGGAAAGCATATAGCTTTTTCTGAACTTAAACTTAATTCGGGAGAAGGTGTCAATGTATATACATTGCCTTCACAGGTTTGGGAAAATGATAAAAACAGATTACAGATAGTTGATTTTTCAAGTAACAAACTTGTGGTAGATAAGTGGTTTATTTTTATTCCGGCTTTTTCTTATGAATTTGACGCGGCTTATTATTTCACTGATGTGGAAGTCCAGAACTGCTGTTTAGAGTATTCTGTCGATGGTGAGGAATATGAAATAGCAAATGATGATTCTGAAGAATATCTTTCAGTTGAATACGGTAATGGTGAACTGTTATTTGATATTCCGAAAGTGAAATTACAGTATATCCAAGGGAATAAATGGAAGAATAAGGAATACTTTGTCAATGAAATAGATAGGGGTTTGTACTTGAAATTGGAAACAATTTCAGGTGTTGAAGGAAAATTGTATATAGGAAATACAGAAATACAAAAAGATATGATGGGCTTATATACCTTTGGAAACACAGTTTATTCATTGATGGATCCTAAAACTGAGGCCATTAAATTGTTGTTGACGGATGCATCTGGAGAAACAAGAACATATAAACTTGGTAAGGTTATATTTAAGGAACAGTTTGTATCGAAACCTAAGATAGAGTATTCCGATGGAAAGCTCCTGTGGGATGGAGGGTATGGATTCATAGGAGATATGGAGAAGGAAACTTATATACGAATCACTAGTGAGATGGGGGATATCGTACATGAGGGTTCAGTTGATTTTGAAGCCACAATATTAGTTGATAACTTTGATGTCGAAGATGGTGAATACCATTATTCTATTTATCGTGAAAATGGAGATTTATTTTCACTAGAGGAGGATGAGTTAGCCAATGGCATACTGGTATGCGGTAATTACGATAAAATCAGATTTAACAATTGTAGAATAGTCATCCCACAGATTGTGTTTGATAATGCAGTAAGCTCAGGTGTTATAAATATTCTGACAGCATATGTCGATGATATTCGATATGATGAGGAGCTTTCTAAGGAAGAAAGTTCAGAGGGTATTTGTCCGACATACTTTGGAACAATGTACTTCATAAATCCAGATGGAAAAAGACATGATTATGCTTTTGAAGATGAAAAACGAAGTGAAACTGATATCAGGTTAAAAACGAATCCGGTAAAGATAGTATTTATTAATGAATCTGTCCTTCTCATTACTGATGAGGATGATGATGCATTAATGTACAGATTTTACTATGACAGGTATACGCATGAAAAAATATATCACATCACCGATCACCAGCCATCATCATTTGATAGAGGGAATTATGACTCGGTTGATTTATTGAGATACAGGAAGGAGAGAATTGAATAATGCTCAATCCAATAGAAGCGTCACAGCAGATAAAAGATGAATTTATAGGTTATATTACAACTTCTTTCCAAATGGCTGATGAGGAGTATTCAAATCAGTTTAAGAAAGAGCTGCAGAGAGAAGGTCTTGTAGCAAAGGGACCTTATCTTGATGTGTCAGATTCTTTTGTAAAAGGGAAAAGTCTGTCTGAACTCATGAAAATGGGAATAGTATCTAAGCTGTTCACAGAATTGGAAGGTGATATACCTGATGGTTCTAAAGAGCTCCAGCTAAACCGAACATTGTATTTACATCAGGAATCGGCAATTAAAAAAGCTAATGATAATCGTAACCTTGTTGTTACAACAGGTACAGGTTCTGGTAAAACAGAATGTTTTACTATTCCGATTATTAACTATTTGCTTAAGGAAAAAGAAGAAGGTGCATTGGATGATGGCGTCCGTGCTATTCTGATTTACCCAATGAATGCTTTGGCGAATGACCAGATGAAGAGACTTCGTTCGACACTTAAGAATTACCCGGATATTACATTCGGTGTTTATAACGGTGATACAGAAGCGAATGATGCAGAAGGTATTATCAGCTACGGGAAAATATATAAAGATGAAAATGGAAATGCATTAAAGCCATTACCTAATGAAATTATTTCAAGAAAATCTATGCAGGAAAGACCTCCGCATATTCTTGTAACTAACTACGCAATGCTTGAATATATGATGCTTCGTCCGAAGGATGATTTAGTGTTTAGCGGTGCTAAGTTACATTTCCTTGTACTTGATGAGGCTCATACATATAAAGGTGCTACAGGAATGGAAACATCGCTTTTGATAAGAAGATTAAAAGCGAGAATTTCAAATTCAAATAAAGTAGTGCACATCCTTACAAGTGCGACATTAGGTGGAGAAGATGCGAATGATGACATCATTTCTTTTGCACATACACTTTGCGCTGCGGATTTTTATGCAGAAGACATTATTAGATCAAAGACAGAAGCACCGGCTTTTGTTAATCCTGAAGTAGATTATCCTCTAGGATTATTTGCAGATTTAGCAAAGCCAGATGCTCCCCTGAACACCATTTTGGATAGATATGGTGTTTCTTATGATGCAAGCAAATCTGACGAAGAAATCATATTTGATTTGTGTTTGGATGCAAAACAGTATCGAGTGCTTCGTAGTGTTGCAACAAGGGCGATGACAGTTAGTCAGATTACATCTTTGATGAGAGAATCAATAAATGTAACTTCAGAGGATGTTGTAAATATCATTACAGTAGCATCAATGGGCGAAAAGAATAAAACATCTTTACTGAAAGCAAGATATCATATGTTTGCAAGAGCATTGGAAGGTGCATTCTTGACAGTAGGCCCTGTAAAGAAATTGTTACTGGAAAGAAAGACTTATTATCCAGAGTTTGAGAATACATGGAAGGTTTTTGAGGCAGTTGTATGTAACGATTGTGGACATGTGGGAATCGTCGGTCATGAAATAGCTGGTAATCTAGAATTGCCAGGAAGCATATTCGATGATGAAAAAGAATACTATCTGTTGCGCGGAAGAGATGAAGAGTTCGATGAGGATGAGGATACCGATGAGAATGAGATCGGCGAAAATGATTATTTATTATGCCCGCATTGTGGAGAGATTCACCATGTGAGTCAGAAAATAGATTTTAAGTGTGGACATGATTTGAGTGAAGCGATAAGAGTGTTCAAGGCTACAAAAATCACATCAGGTGGAGACTGTAAATGTCCAAGTTGTATTTCAGGAAACCTAAAATCATTTTATCTTGGATATGATGCTGCCACATCTGTATTGGCGACATCTTTATATGAGCAGATTCCAGAGTCTGAGCTGATACTCAAGAGTAGTGTTGTAGAACAGGAAGACGATGATTTTGATTTATTTGGAAGTGACACTGATGAGCCGGTTAGCGTAGTAAAGAGAAAAAAGCAGTTCCTGTCATTTTCCGATAGTAGAAGCGAGGCTGCATATTTTGCATCATACATGTCTAAGTATTATAAGGAGTTCTTAAGACGTAGAGGAATACTTCATGTTGTTCAAAAGAATAAGGAAAGTATGGCGGCTAATCCTTGGGACGTTACCACACTTGTTGATGAATTAACATCTTATTTTAATGCGAACAGATCATTTGCAGAACCGGGAGATACTGGAAAAGAAAATCTTACTGCGGTAAGTAAAAAACAGGCTTGGATTGCTGTATTAAATGAGTTGGTTAGTTCACGAAGAGGTACCAGTTTAGCATCATTAGGAGTTCTGAATTTCTCGTATAAGGGTAATGAAGGCCCTATTATGAATGCAATTGCTATAAAATATAATAAAGATGTTGCTGCAATGAAAGATATGTTCAACTTATTAGTTCTTGAACTTGTCTATAATGGCGCAGTAGAAAGCGGTAAATGTGATCTTACGGATGATGAAAGAGAGTATGTATATTTCACTACTAAACCGCATAGATTCAAGCTTTGTAAAGAAGCAGAAACAGATAGAAATAAGAGCTATTTGCATGGATGGGTTCCAAGAAAGAAATCTAACCAGACCTATTACTATAATGGTCGTGTTAAGCGTGTTATGGATACTCTTGGAATTAGTGAAGACGAGGCTGTAGGTATACTTGAGAACTATTGGAAGAGTGTATTGGTAAAAGGCCAGTATCCACTTAAGTCAGGTGATAATTCAGAGTTCTACATCGATGCAGATGCATTTGTTGTGATTCCTGGAACAGAGGAACATCCAGTATATGAATGTGAAAAGTGCGGACGCATCACAATGTTTAACGTTTACGATTCGTGCGCTTCTGTAAAATGCGGTGGTAAATTGCGTAAGATTTCACATGCGGATTTATTAGCAAACAATCACTTTGCAAGATTGTATTCAACTGATTTGATGAAGCCTCTTCATATTAAAGAACATACAGCTCAGTTAGGTAGAGAAGAACAGCAAGAATATCAGGAAATGTTTGTAAAGAAGGATATCAATGCACTTAGTTGTTCAACTACTTTTGAAATGGGTGTCGATGTTGGTGACTTGGAGACTGTTTATTTAAGAAATATGCCACCTTCACCTGCAAATTATGTACAGAGAGCTGGACGTGCTGGTAGAAGTTTACATTCGGCAGCATATTCATTGACATATTCTAAATTGAGTTCGCATGATTTTACATATTATAAAGAGCCAATTCAGATGATTTCGGGGAAAATAGGTGTTCCTGTTTTTACTATTAAGAATGAGAAAGTCATCCAGAGACACATATTTGCTGTCGCATTAAGTATGTTCTTTGCTGAGAACACTGATGTTTATAACAGGAATAACGCTGATATTTTCTTGAATGGTGATGGCGTAGATAGGTTTAAGGCTTTTCTTGAGAGCAAGCCGGAAGCATTAAAAGCTATTCTTAAGAAGTCTATTCCAGTTGATATGCATACGTTTATGGGAATCGATGACTTTGCTTGGCTTGACAAGATTATTGGCCAGGAGGGTGTTCTCACTATTGCAGTTGAAGATTTCAAGGAAACTATTAAGTGGTATGAAGAAGAAGCTGAAAGATTAAGACAAGCTGGCGATGAAGAAGACGCATTAAGAGCTATAACAAAACTTAAGCAATTTAGAAGGGGTGCAGATGACGGTAAGGGAAGAAATGATTTGATCGAGTTCCTAGCAAGAAATAACATTTTGCCTAAGTATGGATTCCCTATTGACACCGTTGAACTGTATCAGAACAGTGATTATAGCAAAGCTAATAAATTGCAGATAGTAAGAGATTTACAGCTTGCTATATCAGAATATGCTCCGGATTCACAGGTTGTAGCTGATGACACTCTATATACAAGTAGATATATTAGAAAGCTACCACAGAAAACAGGACTAGATTGGGAAGTTAATTATATTGCTCAGTGTAAAGAACCTTCTTGTAAGACATGGAACTGGAGAAGAACGGAACCTAGTAAAGAGGGAGAACTGTGTGTATCTTGTCAAAAAGTTATAGAAAAGGCACACTGGCAGCCAGCAATTGAACCTAGAAAAGGATTTATAGCAGAAGCAAAGACAAGAGCAGTACCAATGACAAAGCCGGATCGTTTGTACGGAAGTGACGCGTATTATATTGGCGATCCTCAAAGGCATGTCATTGATAAGTATGATTTTATGGTTCACGATGATGCAAAGATTTTTATGGAAACATCATCAAATGATTCATTGATGGTTGTATGTAATAGTGATTTCTTTGTTTGTAACAGATGTGGATTTTCGAGAAGTGTAATTGGAGCATCAGACGACAAGAACAATAATGTATTTAAAAAGTCATTAGCTCAAAAACATAAGTCTCCGTGGGGCAAGGATTGTGACGGAAAATTATACAAGAATAAGCTTAGTCATGCGTTTAAGACAGATGTTGTAAAGATTGTTTTTGGTAATTCAAGAGCTAAAAATATCAATGTAATGCTTTCAGTTATGTATGCTCTTTTAGAAGCAACTGCAAAAGTCTTAGATATAGAACGTAATGATATTAAGGGTTGTTTGCATAAGGTTAAATTTGAAGGAAGAATGATTCATTCTATCATTTTATATGATGCTGTAGCTGGTGGTGCAGGTCATGTTCGAAGATTAGTATCTGATGATGGAGAGAAACTTCAGCAGGTGATTCGAGCAGCAATTGAACTCACAAAAGGATGTACATGTAAACCTTCATGCTACAACTGTTTAAGAAATTATTATAACCAGAAGGTTCATAATGTATTAAGCAGACAGGAAGCGTATTTGTTCTTGGAGAGATTTGAAGGTACAATGACGCCTTACGATAGAACTGCGGATGAAGAGAATGGTAATGAAGAAAATCAGAACGATTCTACTGTGATTTTAGAGTCTGATATTTCAATGGGCGATATGATAGATTGCGTAGATTCTGAGAATTGGAGTTCATTAAATTATATTTATCCGGATAATTATGCAGAACTATTTACAGATTTTGATGACAAGAATATACCGTTGCCGGATTCGGCACTCGTCAGTGCTTTTGTTGCGTCGAAAGATATCACTACAGAAATATTGTTTGTATGGAATAATCAGAGAATTATGATTTTTGATGATGACCAGCCAATATTACATGTGGAAGGATGGAAATCATTCTCATGTAGTGAAATTAATGCAATGAAATTTTCAAAGTTGTTTTGACTAAGGAGGATACGTAAATGGCACGAATGATTCCAAATACAATGCAAGAAGATAATGATAGTTATGGAGAAAAACAAGTATTTGAAGCTTTAAAAACCAAACTTGGACCAGATTATGTGGTGTTTCATTCCGTGAGATGGAATGATATATATAGCGCTAAAAGGACTATCTGGGGCGAGTCTGATTTTACAATATTCCATCCTCAAAAGGGAATTATCGTAATAGAAGTAAAATCCGGCGGCGTTGAATACGATGGTAATTCTTGGTCATATATTAGAACGGATAACCATAAGCGATATTCGATGAAAAATCCTTTAAAACAGGCAGATAAAAGCAAGTATCGTTTTGTTGATTTATTAGAAGATTTGTTTGAAGAAAATGAATGTTCACCAAAAATAAAATGTCAAATAGAGCCGGCAGTATGGTTCCCTTCTGTATCAAGTCGTACAGATGTGGGTAATATGCCTATGGAGTATCACGAGGAGATTGTTCTATTAGAGAATGCTTTGGATGACCCAGAAACATTTATTGATAAAATCTATGACTTTTACAATATGAAGGAACTTACATATTTGACACCTAATATTGCCGATTTAGTTGTTGATGCGTTTGCACCTCATTTTAGAGCAGTGGCAAGTTTGAAATCAAAAAGAGAGGAACAAAAGGACTTATTCTTTAGATTAACAGAGGAACAGAATGCATTAATCAATTATTTAGAAGAGCAGAAGGTTGCAGCTATTCAAGGAGCTGCGGGTACAGGAAAGACTGTATTAGCCTGCGAGAAAGCAAAAGCCCTAGCTAAGGATGGAAAGGTTTTATTCCTTTGCTTTAATCAATTTCTTAGAAAGGCGTTACAAGAAGAAAAGGAATTGAATCCTCAGAAATATGAGAATATCGATTTCTATAATATTCACCAGCTTGTGAGCACAAAGATAAAAGCGGCTAGTGTTGACGACGATGATATCGAAGTATTCCTGAAAAATTATGATCAGTATGATTGGGAGTACAAGCATATTATTGTTGATGAAGCTCAGGATTTTAAGGACATATTTATTGAAAAGTTGTATGAAATCGCATTCTTCTCTGAAGGGTCATTTTATGTATTTTTTGATAAGAATCAGTTCGTACAAGGTAAGGAGTATCCAAAGTGGTTAAAGGATGCAGAGTGCAGACTTGTACTAAATATTAACTGTCGAAATACATATAGAATAGCTGAGGCATCTGGTAAGCCGATTGGTGTAGAACCTAAGATGATGAAATCGGTAAAGGGAGACAATGCTAATCTGTATATTTGCGGAGATAGAAAAGCTGTTGAAAAGAAAATAGTGTCTTTGATAGCGATGTACCATGAGAACAAATATCCGTTGGATGAGATATGTATTATTTCTGCAAAAACAGTTGAAAATTCTATATTATCTGGAGCAAAAAAACTGGGATGCTATGAACTAACAGAAGATAGACAAAAAGGTAAAGTATTATTTACATCATCAAGAAAGTTTAAAGGCCTCGAATCAGATGCAATCATTCTGGTAGATATTGATGAAACAACATTTGAAAATGATGAAAATAAGAGATTATTTTATGTAGGCTCATCAAGAGCGAAACTCAATCTGGACCTTATTGTTAACGGTGATGAGTCGACAATAGCAACAATAGTTGATCAGCTTGATTTTGAACCTAAGAAAAAACCAATCGCTGCGATAGTTAAGGCGTTAGATTTGAAATACAATCCAGAAAAATAAAAGGTCTCATGGAAGGCGACCGATTTGCACTGGGGGTTTGGTATGATTGATTCATACCAAAATTATAGGAGGGATACACATGAATTATAAAGAGACAGGTTTTAGAGCATTTTATCATCATTTTTGTTCACTTCCGCTAAGTGAGAAAACTGCTAAGTGCATTGAGGGATTTCCAAGAGCCGAAGAAGCGAATACCTATTTGACATACGGGTATATTGATAGTGAAGCTGGACTTACACTTGAAGTTGTTGCTGCTGCAAAAGTTAGTGATGAAGGGATAGAGTATTTTGATCCTTCAGATGAAGTGAGATCAATTATTCGTATTGAAACTGTAGCTGATGATCCATTCAGATTTGAACCTGATAAGGATGGAGAATTAGAAAAGAGATATGCTGATAAGATCGCAATTACAAAAGAATATGCCGCTGAGGAAGATATCGAAAAAACAAGAGAAATGTCATTCCTAGATGCAAGTAGACATGAAAGCTGCATAGATGATGTTCTTGTTTATCTTATGAAGGAAGGCAATAAACCGGAAGGATGCTGGGCTAGAATTATCGGCTTAGGTGATCATTTCTTTATGGGTATCCTTCTTAATGAGCCGGATCAGGATTTTGGCTATCATGAAGGTGAGAAGATTGCATTCTTTGTGCAGGAGACAGATGATAAGAAGGTTGTTTGTATATCGGATATGAATCCTAGCGCAAAAATTACAGAAGAGGACCTTGAAGATGGTAGTATGCTGGAGGCAGCGGTTCATAGATTTAATGAAGAAAGAAATGAGCCTAATTTCTTGGACCTTCTTGAGATACTTAGGGATAGTTATGTATGGGTTCCTTGTAATGCTGTTATGAGTGACGCTGACCAGAAAAGAATGGAGGAGCTTATTGAAAGTCTCGATGGAGATTTTGAAAAACTCGCGGGCATGGAGTTTGTTGCTAAGGATGAAACTAGATTGATTCCTGATATTTTGCAGAACGGTGATGCGTTCTTCTTCCCTATTTTCTCTACGGAAGAAGCTATGGGTGAGTATGGAGATGGCTTTTCTAAGGTTCAAAAACACATTCTTGAGGTTATTCCTCTTGCAAGAAACAATGAAAAGGAGCCTGTGGGCATTGTGTTAAATGCTTTCAGTGAGCCATTTGTGTTGGATAAAGAGATATGGGATATTGTTGAGAATATGAAGTCTCGTATTCAGTAGAATTATGTATTCCTTCCGGTCTCACTTAGGGCAGATTTTATTGATTGCAGCAAGTGAGTTGAGAAGGCTATCTGCAGAAACAATGCGACAGCAAAACAGGCTAAAAAAGAATTTGAGGAGTTACAGAAAACTTCCATGAGAATTTGTGTGACTCGTGATTTTGATAAGGTTCAGGAAAGAACTGCAAAGATTGATACAGATCATCCTGAGTGGAAATATGGAATGCTTGTATCGAACTTTGCTGAGCAGAGTGTAATCAATAAAGCGATGCCAGGCTGGAATATCGGATATAAAGGTCGTAATGCCGTATCGATTGGAAGTTATGGACCTTGGTTTGATGGTGGATGTAAAGAGCTATCTAAGGCATGCTCGGTTTATGGTAATCAGGGACTTGAGTTGGATTGTCCTATTGTTGTGTTTGGCGGAGGTTATGTTCGACAAAATGGAAAATGGGAAGCAAGAGGCTCAAGGTATGATAGTGACGTTCGTAAAGGCAATTATGAGGACCCAGACACAATTGTCGAAAATAATTTCAGAGTTCTTTTGACTAGAGCGAGAAAAGAATTAATTTTACTTATTCCAAGAGATTCTGTTTTGGACGAAACTTTTCAATACTTTATTGACATGGGAATGGATGAGCTGTAAAACAGATAAATTTGCGTACCGTTGTAACGTTTGTGGGTTTTATGCGTTTGAACCCTAATCGTTAAAAGTGAACCCAGAGGGTTCATCGTTAAAAGGTTGTGTTCACTTTTTAACGATAGTCCCGGAATATAAAGCGTATACGAATGGCCTAAATTCGTATACGGTTCGTTAACGTTTGAAAGTTACACTTTGCCTCATTTTGCCTTATTTTGCATTGTGTGACACACTATAAAAAAAGTGTTATATTTTTGAAAGCCCGAAAAAGTGCGCAAAATGCGGCAATTCGCGGCAATCTAGGAGGAGTTTTATAATGATAAAAGTACTTTTCATCTGCCACGGCAACATCTGCAGATCTACCATGGCCGAGTTTGTTTTAAAGGACATAGTCCGTAAAGACCATATGGAGGCAGACTTCTTCATTGCCTCTGCCGCAACCAGCAGAGAGGAAATCGGAAACGGTGTCCACCACGGCACCCTTCGCAAGCTCCACGAGGTAAATATTCCTGTGGATAAATCCAAAAGGGCTGTACAGATTACAAAAGAAGACTATAATATATATGACTACATAATTGCAATGGACGAAAACAACCTGCGCAATCTTAAACGCATCATACCTGAGGACACAGAGGGCAAGATATACAAGCTGCTTGACTTCACAGACAGAGGCGGAGATATAGCAGATCCGTGGTATACAGGCAACTTCGACGTGACCTATGATGACATAACCGAGGGTATAGACGGATTTATGGAATTTCTAAGGAGGCAGAAATGAAAACAAACAGGGTTTGGGCGGTATATTTTACAGGGACGCAGACAACCTCAAAGGTGGTCGAAAAGCTTGCGGATGAGCTTGCAGGCAGGCTCGGCTGCGACAGACTTACATATGACTTCTCGCTTCCGCAGGCAAGGACAGAGCCTATGGAATTTTCGGCAGACGATCTTGTCGTATTCGGTACGCCTGTAATTGCAGGCAGAGTACCCAACGTGCTTCTCAAATATCTTGCAGACATCAGAGGAAACGGAGCGCTGGGAGTGCCTGTAGTGCTTTACGGCAACAGGAATTATGACGATGCGCTCATAGAGCTTCGGGATATAATGGAGGCGGGCGGCATCAGGACGATAGCCGCAGGAGCCTTTATAGGTGAGCATTCATTCTCAAAGGTGCTGGGAGCAGGCAGGCCCGATGAGCAGGATATGGCTAAAGTCTGCAGCTTTGCAGAGGATATATTCAGTAAAATATCTTCAGCAGACAGCTTTGAAATGATAGAAGTAAAGGGCACCCCTAAGCCTTACAGCGGATATTATCAGCCGAGGGACAGGCAGGGCGTTCATATAGATATACGAAAAGTAAAGCCGAAAACAGACGAAAGCAGATGCATTAAATGCGGCAAATGCGCAAAAATATGCACTATGGGCTCTATTGATGCGGAGGACTTCTCAAAGGTTACGGGCATATGCATTAAATGCTGCGCCTGCATTAAACGATGTCCTGCCGGTGCCAAATACTATGATGACAAAGGATATCTCTATCATCAGCACGAGCTTGAGCAGCAGTGGAGCAGGAGAGCGGAGCCCGAAACATTTATCTAGGAGGTAAAATGGCAGAGATTACAGTAATAGGCGGCATTAATATTGACATAGAGGGAATGCCCTATGAAGAACTTATATACAAAGACTCAAACCCCGGCAGGATAAGAATGTCCTACGGCGGAGTGGGCAGAAACATCACCGAAAACATAGCAAGACTGGGCGGTGATGTGGCTATGGTATCTGTGGCAGGAGATGACTATATGGGAGCTGGCGCGGTTGAGGAGCTTAGAAGCCTTGGAGTTGATACAAGCCATATCAGCGTTGCCGAGGGTGAAAACTCAGCGATGTACCTTTCCATATTAAATCACCGAAACGATATGGAGCTTGCCATATGCAATATGGATATACTGGAGAGAATAACTCCCGAATTTATAGACAGTGCAAGACCGCTCATAGAGCAAAGCCGCATTGTTGCACTCGATACAAATCTGGAGCCGGAGCTTTTGGAGTATGTGGTTAAAACCACTAAAGAAACGGCCAAATTTCTTGATCCCGTATCGGTTACAAAGGCAGCGCGGGCGGCAGATATAATCGGGAAATTTGATATAATAAAGCCGAATCTGCTTGAGGCGGAAATCCTCAGCGGTATCAGAATCAGAGATGAAAAAGGCATCAGGAAAGCCGGAGCCGCATTTCTTGACAAGGGAGTGCAAAAAGTATATATAACTTTAGGTGAAAATGGTGTATACTATGCAGATAGGAGCTCTGATGGATTTATCAGACCCGGAGATGTCGAAATCGTAAGCGCCACAGGCGCGGGAGACGCCTTTTCGGCAGCAATAATAATGGGGTTTATAAAAAATCTCAGTACAGAACAGACAGCAAAGCTTGGAATGGCAGCGGCAGCCTTTGCTATGAAAAGTAGCACAGCCGTAAACAAAAATATATGTATGGAGGGAATCAGATGTTTAGCGAATATTTAGATGTAAATCCTGTAGTTAAAGAAGCAATAGAGCAGGGAAAGCCTGTAGTTGCGCTTGAATCAACAATAATTTCTCACGGTATGCCTTACCCTGACAACGTTAAGACAGCCGTAGCCGTTGAAGAAGCTATCAGACAGGAGGGTGCAGTCCCTGCAACAATCGGAATTATACAGGGAAGAATTAAAGTCGGACTGACAAATGATGATATAGAGTATCTTGCAAAAGCGGAGAATGTAATGAAAGTAAGCAGACGAGATTATCCGTTTGTAATTGCAGGCAAAAGAGATGGAGCAACCACTGTAGCAGGCACTATGATAGCTGCCAAAATGGCAGGCATTAAGCTGTTTGTAACAGGCGGCATAGGAGGGGTTCACAGAGGCGCAGGCGAAAGCTTTGACATATCGGCAGACCTTGAGGAACTCAAGAACACAGACGTTGCAGTAGTATGCGCAGGCGTTAAATCAATCCTTGACATAGGAGCAACACTTGAGTACCTTGAAACAGCGGGAGTGCCTGTTATTTCATACGGCGCGGAGGAATTCCCTGCATTCTACAGCAGAAGAAGCGGCTTTAAATCAGAATACTCAATGGACGATCCAGAGGCAATAGGAGAGGCTATCTCACTTAAGAGCGAGCTGGGACTTAAAGGCTCGGTTCTCATAGGCTGCCCTATTCCTGAGGCTGACGAAATACCTTACGAAAAAATGGACAAGGTTATATGCGAAGCCCTTGCAGAATGCAGCGAGCAGAAAATCACAGGCAAGAGAATTACGCCGTTCCTGCTCAACAGAGTCAAGGAACTTACGGAGGGCAGAAGCCTTGAGGCAAACATCAAGCTGGTTATCAATAACGCTCATATCGGTGCAAGAATAGCAAAATATATAAAATAGTTGTGAATTACAGTAATCGGGCAGTCTTTTCGGGCTGCCCGATTTGCATTAGATGCATATATGTGATATAATTATTCAGTTATAAATTTTTATGGAAAGAGTGTTTAATTAATGGACAGACAAAAGATTATAAACATAGCGGTTATTGCTCACGTAGATGCAGGCAAGTCAACTTTGGTAGACGCATTCTTAAACCAGAGTGGAGTGTTCAGAGCCAATGAAGAGGTCGTTGACTGCGTAATGGACTCCGATGACATCGAAAGAGAAAGAGGCATTACAATCTACTCCAAAAACTGCTCTGTAATGTACAATGATGTAAAAATAAATATAGTTGATACACCGGGTCACGCCGACTTCTCCTCAGAGGTTGAGCGTATAATGAAAACCGTTGATACGGTTATACTTCTGGTGGACTCATCAGAGGGTCCTATGCCTCAGACAAGATTTGTACTCAAGAAATCTTTAGAGCAGGGCATCAACCCGATTCTGCTTATCAACAAAATAGACAAAAGAGATGCCAGAATTGACGAGGTTGTCGATATGGTATACGAGCTGTTTATGGACCTTGAAGCCAATGACAAGCAGCTTGACTTCCCTATTCTGTACGGGATAGCAAGACAGGGAATAGTAGTAAGAGATCCTGCGGAAGCAGAGAACATCAACGTACAGTCAGGGGACAACAAGGTAAGAAAGAATACGGCAGGCGGACAGGGCGGACTCAGCATCAAACCGCTGTTTGAAACAATCCTTGAGCACTGCGACATATATCCAGACAGAACAGCAGAGCCTCTGCAGCTTCAGGTTTCAACACTGGGATATGATGACTATATTGGCAGACTGGGCATCGGCCGTATTACAAGAGGCGTCATAAAAGAGGGACAGACCGTTGCAGTTACCAAGGATGACGGCAGCATTAAAAACTGCAAGGTAAATCAGGTGTTTACATACAGAGGACTCAAGAGAACTGCGGTAAAAGAAGCGCAGGCAGGAGATATCGCCGTAATATCGGGTATATCTGATATTTCCATAGGTGAAACCATATGCGACCCTGACCACCCTGAGGCAATGGATATGATTAAAATCGAAGAGCCTACGCTTTCGATGAACTTTATGGTAAACAAGTCACCGTTTGCGGGCAAATCGGGTAAATATGTGACATCAAGACATATCAAAGAAAGACTCGAAAAGGAGCTTGAGGTAAATGTGGGACTTCTCGTAGAGCCTACAGACAGCACAGACAGCTTCAAGGTTTCAGGCAGAGGCGAGCTTCATCTTTCAATACTTATCGAAAATATGAGAAGAGAGGGCTATGAGCTTGCAGTATCAAAGCCTGAGGTTATACTTAGAAGAGGACCGAACAACGAGCCGCTTGAGCCTATCGAGGAGGTTGTGGTTTCTGTTCCCGATGAATACGCCGGCTCCGTTATATCCAAGCTTAATTTAAGAAAGGGTATAATGACACAGATGTCAGGTGAAAACGGATTTTCAAAGATAGAATATCTGGTGCCGACAAGAGGACTTCTCGGATACAGAACAGAATTCATAAACGATACCAGAGGCGAGGGCACAATGGTAAGACGCTTTGACTCATTTGGAGAATACAAGGGTGACATACCTCAGAGAATAAACGGTGTTGCCATAGCACAGGAAGAGGGAGTTGCAACTCCTTATGCGCTGTATAACATAGGAGAGAGAGTTCAGATGTTCATAGCGCCGGGAACCAGGGTTTACGAGGGCATGATAGTAGGTATGAACTCCAGAAATGACGATATGGTGGTAAATCCTTGCAAGGCCAAAAAAGCCACAAATATGAGAGCTGCGGGAAGTGATGAGGCAATCAGACTTTCACCTCACAGAGAGTTTACCCTTGAAGAGGCTCTTGAATTTATAAATGACGACGAGCTGGTTGAAATCACACCGGATGATATACGTCTGAGGAAAAAACTGCTTCACGAAATCGAAAGAAGAAGAAGCGGCAGAGTTTATGAGGAAGTATAATGAATATATTGGATAAGGTGGCCGGCAGCTCATGGGCAGGCTGGATAAATGCCCTGATTATACTGCTGGCGGGACTTCTGATTTTAAAAATAGTCACAGTTCTGATAAGAAAAATTCTGGCTAAATCCACAATAGACGGAGCGCTGCATACGCTGGTAATCAATTCCGTTAAGGTTGCGGCTCTGATAGTCATAATTGTTTCAGTGCTTTCAGAGCTTGGAGTCAACACCTCGACATTTATTGCTGTGATAGGAGCTGCGGGTGCGGCGATTGCGCTTGCCCTCAAGGACAGCCTTGCCAATGTGGCGGGCGGCATTATAATCCTTGTGACAAAGCCTTTCGGCAAGGGCGATTATGTGATGACAAATGATATCGAGGGCTCTGTGGAGGAAATCGACATACTTAACACCACTCTCAAGACTGTTGATAACAAGGTGGTGTCGATACCAAACAGCAGCATATCAAACAGCGCTCTTATCAACTTTACAAGAACCGAGGCAAGGAGAGTTGACCTGCGCATAGGGGTCAGCTACGATGCCGAGATAGATAAGGTAAAAACAGTCCTTGCCGGGGTGGCGGACAGCTGCAGCTTTGTAATGAAAGACAGAGGATACCGCATAGGCGTGGCTGAACATGGCGAAAGCGCCGTAATATTTGATTTTCAGGTATGGACAAAACCGGAGAATTACTGGGACGTGAGATATTACCTTGGAGAGAAATCCAAAGAGGCTCTTGATGAGGCGGGAATAGAGATACCGTATACCCATATAGATGTAATCGTTAAGAAATAAATTGCCAATTGTCAAAAAAGATTATATAATAGAGAAAATATATTTTTCGGGAGAGCAAATATGGACAACAAATCAAGCATAATAGGTTTTGTAATATACTTCTGGATATTTCAGATTTCAGCATTTTTAATGATGAGGCTGTTCGGGCTGGTTTCGGCAGACAGTGATATCAAGCACGTACTCATACTGTTTGTGGTATTCGGACTTGCATTTACAGGCTTTTACTTCATTAAAAGAAGCGGAGATGCCAAGAGAGCGCAGAGAAATGCTACGGCGAAGTATGACGTGGCTCATGCAAACAAAAAGAAAAAAAAGAAAAAGAGATAATTTACAAAAGGGCGGAATTTCTGCCCTTTATCTGTTTGGAGGGAAATTATGAACATACAGATATTCGGGACAAACAAATGCAATGATACCAAAAAAGCTGTCAGATATTTTAAAGAGAGAAAGATTAAATACCAGTTCATTGATATGAAGCAAAAAGGTATGAGCAGAGGCGAGCTTGCAGGAGTTATCAGGGCTGTCGGAGAATTTGAAAATCTGCTGGACGAAAACTGCAAAGATAAGCAGGCTCTTGCTCTTGTCAGATATATTTCAGACAGCAGCAGGGAGGAAACGCTCCTTGAAAACCAGCAGGTTATAAAAACACCTGTAGTCAGAAACGGCAGACAGGCCACAACGGGATATATGCCTGATGTATGGAAAGAATGGGAGTAATATGGCGACAATAGAGCAGACCTTCAAAAGACTTGAAAAATCCAAATTCAGAGCAGGATTTCATCTTGACTCAAAAGACAAAGAGTATGTCACGGCAAAGGGAACAGACAAGATAAGAGAGCATGCGGAGGACTTCATAAAAAAACGTCTTGCGCCTGCATATATTGCAAATGACGGCAGGCAGACTCCCATGAGAGGGCACCCGGTGTTCAAAGCGCAGCACGCATGCGCCTGCTGCTGCAGAGGCTGTCTTGAGAAGTGGTATCATGTACCAAAAGGGACAGAGCTTACAGAAGATCAGCAGAGGCGTATAGTCAATATGCTTATGGCGTGGATTGAAAAGGAAATGAAATAGCCGGAACATTATTAAGTAAAATCAGGCAGGAAACCAAGCGTTGCGCCCTCCAGAGGTGATGATTTATTGTTTTTTTTCAAGGCTCTGTGTATAATTGACTTACCGATAAAGCCTTACCGGAGGTGCATATGACATTAGGCGAAAAAATAAAACTGCAGAGAAAAAAGCATGATATGTCGCAGCGTGATATGGCAGAGCGCCTGTTTGTTTCAAGACAGGCCGTATCCAAATGGGAAGCAGACAAGGGTATTCCCGATATAGAAAACCTCAGGCAGATTGCGGCGCTTTTTAATATAAGCCTTGATTATCTTATCAATGATGAGGCTAAGGACGACGATATTATGTATTCTTTCCGGGAGGACAGAGGGGAAAGGATACTTCGCATCATTCTTAAAGCAGTTCTGCTGCTTGTAATTCTCTTTGTGTTCGGAAGTATTAATGCATACTTTTACGGCTGGGCAGATAATGTCGGCTTTGATGAAGCCAGGACAGATGCCGCCCGGTTATATATGAGAATTGCGGAAGCTGCTGTGGCCGGACTTCTGGCAGGCAGCATTATTGCAGAATTTACAGGAAGGCGGCTGAAATTAAATGCAGGAATTGCAGCTCTTTCGCTTCTTTGCCTTGCTGCAGCCTTCAGCAAAAGGATTTATTCTATTATTACAGGTGTCGCAGGAACTGCATGGATTTTTGAGCAGGCTGTATACTTTGCAGCAGTTCCCGGAATTTTTGCGGCCATATTCCTGTTTCAGAAATATCACAGACCTGCAGGGTGGCAAAAACGCAAAAAATCTGCGATTGCAGCGGTGGCGATTATTGCTGTCGCAGTTATAATTTTTGAGCTGATGCTGTCAGGAATTATAGGCGGCAAATGGGAAAGCCGGTCAGCTGACGACGGATATATTTCAAATGAGCAGCGTGCGGAATATGAGGCAGCCTACAGCCGGATATGTGAAAAATACGGATACACACTTGAAACAGAAGAATATATGAATGACAGTACGGCCGGCTACAGATGTATCTGCGATGAGAATACATATGTTGAAATTACTCATCAAAACAGTTCATTTGCCGGAATTTCCGCCAGCATAGAGCTTACGATGATGCTTACTTCGGAAAAACAGGCAAACGACAGGATTTATGATTATGCAGACCTGCTGGTAGAACTTGCAAACAGATTTGCAGATTACAGCATTCAGAAGAAAAACGTCGTTTCAGTTATATCTGCAGGAAGCAGCAATGACGGATACAGCCCTGATTCTGAATATACGGTGACAGTTCACAGCAGTGACTGCTTTGAGGACTGCAATATAAATTATTATGTTATGAAATCAGAGAATGTTACAGCCAGCAGTTATCCTGTCATAGAATGTCTTAAAATAGATAGAGGCAATGACGAAGTGAATTTCGTCATAACGCCTGAATCAGAATAAACTCAGCAAAATTATTCGTTGAACATCAGGCAAAAAAGCATATAATAGTATATGAGGGCAGTAGTGATACTGCTCTTTAATATGGCAGAGAAAAGAGATGACATTTTGGCAGAGAATTTTAAAATATGCATAGAAGCGGTAATACCTATGTTCATACTGCTTGCCATAGGCTTTATCGTAAGAAAAACAGGAATTGTAAATAACACAGAACTCAAAAAAATGAACAGACTCGCATTTGATGTGCTGTTCCCGTTTCTGATGTTTGCAAACATATACAACTCCCACATCAGAGAAATCGTAAACCTGCGCCTCATAATATTCACACTGGCGGCGATAGGACTGGAATATGCGATAGGCACTGCGGTCACACTCAAAATAGAAAAAAGCAGCGCCTCAAGAGGCGCTATGATACAGGCTATATACAGGAGCAATTTCGTTATAATGGGGCTTCCCATAGCCACCAACATATACGGACACGGCAACGTCGGCGTTACGGCGGTGATGATCGCAATAGTAGTGCCTCTTTACAACATACTGGCGGTGGCAACCCTTGAGGTGTACAGAGATTCCAGGGTAAGAGCAGGCAGACTGTTTGCCAACATAGCAAAAAACCCCCTGATAATAGGAGCGGCGGCAGGCATTGTGTTTTCCCTTGCGGGAATTACACTGCCGGAGGTGGTGGAGGATACGGTAAACAGCCTCAGCTCTACGGCAACACCCATTGCCCTGATGATACTGGGTGCATCCTTTGAGTTTGGCTCGGTTAAAGATTGCAGGCGCAATCTCATAGTTGTAGTGCTGTCAAGACTTGTTATAGTACCGGGAGCAGTGCTTACTGTGGCAGCCCTAATGGGAATAGGCAACATTGAATTTGTAACCCTTGTGGGAATATTCGCAGCGCCCTGCGCAATATCATCATTTACAATGGCGCAGCAGATGGATTCAGACGGTGTGCTGGCGGGGGCTTCGGTTATTTTCACCTCGGCCTTTGCATGCATTACAATGTTTCTGTGGCTGTTTATATTCAAAACAGCGGGGATTTTCTAGGAGGGCAGTATGATAATATCAACACAGTGCTATCTTGAGTCGGGCGAAAACTGGCTTATGCTTTACAGAAACAAAAAACAAAACGACCCCAACGCAGGCAAGTGGATTGCAGCAGGCGGCAAGCTGGAGCCGGGAGAAACCGTAGACGAATGTGCGGTAAGAGAGGTTATAGAGGAAACAGGCTTTAAAATGAACAGCTTCACAAAAAGAGCTGTGGTGCAGTTCATATCGGATACCTTTGATGACGAGGAAATGCACATATATACATCAGATGACTTTCAGAAAATATGCGAGCCTGTATCAGACGAGGGACAGTTTGAATGGATTCCCGTTTCCGAAATCTTTAATCTCAATCTCTGGGAGGGCGACAGACTGTTTTTAAAATATCTCATAGAAGCAAGGCCGTACTTTGAAATGAGGCTTGAATACAGAGGCGATCATCTTGTATACGCTTCACTTGACGGACAAAGCATAAATATATAGCTCAAAAAGGCATTAAACCCGCAATGCAGGCATATATATTATAAAAAGTGTGCAGGGAGGGAAAGATGCTTAATACTGATGAGATAAGAAACAAAGAGGTTATAAACATATTTGACGGCAAAAGTCTGGGCTATGTATGCGACATAGAGATAAATCTTCAGGCAGGTACCATTGACGGAATAGTGCTTCCGGGCAGCAGAGGAATATTCAACCTTTTCGGCAAGGGAGAAGAGGACATCGTAATCAAATGGTCTGATGTCAAAACGGTGGGAGAAGACGTGATACTTGTGGATGTAAAGGGCGCTTTTGGCTAAAATGCTTGCAAGCAGCCCGATATGTAGGTATACTATAAGCTGAACTGAATAGAAATTTATTTAGGAGGAAACATAATATGAGATGCCCTTTTTGTGACAATCAGGAAACCAAGGTTATAGACTCAAGACCTACAGAAGACGGACACGCAATCAGACGAAGAAGAGAATGTGAACGCTGCAGCAGGAGATTTACCACATACGAAAAAGTCGAAGAAGTAATTCTGATGGTCGTAAAAAAAGACGGCTCCAGAGAGGCTTTTGACAGACGAAAAATTATGAACGGAATTATCAAAGCCTGCGAAAAACGGCCTGTTACGGTTGCGACCATAGAGAATATGGTTGACCAGATCGAAAGAGGTCTTAACAATATGATGGAAAAAGAAATAGACAGCTCATTTATAGGCGAGCTCATAATGGACCAGCTCAAAGATGTCGATCAGGTTGCATACGTGAGATTTGCCTCGGTATACAGACAGTTTACGGACGTTAATACGTTTGTGGCCGAAATCGAAAAACTATTAGGAAAACAGAAGGGCAATTAATATGATAAGAATAGCAATAGACGGACCGGGAGGAGCAGGCAAAAGCACCATAGCAAAGCAGGTTGCCAGGGCTCTTGACATAGACTATATAGATACGGGAGCGATGTACAGAGCGGTAGGCTACAAGCTTATCAGAGATAATGTTGATATGTACGATGAGGATGCGCTTTTGGCAATGCTTGAGGCTACGGACATAGACTTTTCGGGCGGAAAGACAATCCTTGACGGTGAGGATATAAGCGACAGAATAAGGACGCAGGAAATATCCCGCAAGGCCTCGGAGTGCTCGGCACTGGCGCCTGTCAGAGCCAAGCTGGTAGAGCTTCAGAAAAAAATGGGAAGCACCAAAAGCGTTATAATGGACGGCAGAGATATAGGTACAGTGGTTCTAAAGGACGCAGAGCTCAAAATATACCTTACGGCTTCGGCAGAGGAAAGAGCAGAGAGAAGATACAAGGAGCTGCTTTTAAAGGGCGAGGATATATCCTACGAGAAAGTCCTTGCGGATATGCAGGAGCGCGACTACAATGATATGCACCGGGAAATAACACCGCTGCGCAAGGCAGACGATGCAATAGAGCTTGATACTACAGGTATGAGCATAGATGAGGTTACAGAATATATATTAAGAAAGGTAAAATAGGATATGGCAACAGTAAAACCATTCAGAGCAGTAAGACCGCAGAAACAGTATGCGGACAAGGTTATTTCACTTCCATACGACGTAATGAACAGAGAAGAAGCTGCCCAGATGGCAGAGGGAAATCCATACAGCTTTCTTCATATCTGCAGAGCTGAGATAGATCTGCCGCAGGCAGACCAGCACTCGCAGGAGGTATACGAAAAAGCAAGAGACAACATAGCGGATTTCAGGGCAAAGGGCATTTTCACACAGGAGGAGGCTCCTGCGCTTTATGTTTACAGAGAGATTATGGACGGCAGAGTGCAGACAGGCATATTCGGCTGTGTCAGCGTAGATGAATACAAAAACAACATAATCAAAAAACACGAGCTTACAAGAGTCGAAAAGGAAATAGACAGAATTAATCATTTTGACGTATGCAACGCCAACACAGAGCCTGTATTTCTGACCTACAGAGATGACAAGCGCATCAGAGTAATAGTTGAGGGCTGGGCGGAGCACCACGAGCCTGAATATGATATTACGGCATCAGACGGCATCAGACATATGCTCTGGCCTGTAACAGACGAAAACACTATAGCCACACTTACGGGACTGTTTAAGGAAATCCCTGCGCTTTACATTGCAGACGGACATCACAGAAGCGCCTCGGCATTTAAAGTAGGTATGAAGCGCAGAGAGGAGCACCCGGATTTCACAGGCGATGAGGAATTCAACTTCTTTATGGCGGCGATATTCCCTGACAGCGACCTGCATATATTCGATTACAACAGAGTTGTAAAAGACCTTAACGGACTTGATTCCGAAAGCTTTCTCAAAAAAATTGAAGAAGCAGGCTTTGAGGTCGAAGAAAAGGGCGTTGACATATACGCGCCGGAGGCAAAGCATTTCTTCGGAATGTTTATTGACGGTAAATGGTACAGGCTCAAAGCAACAGATCGCATAATACCTGACCATGTGATAGACTCACTTGATGTTGCAGTGCTTCAGAACAACCTGCTGGGACCTGTGCTTGGCATAGACGATCCGAGAACCAGCGACAGAATAGACTTCGTAGGAGGTATCAGAGGCCTTGCGGAGCTTGAAAGAAGAGTAAACTCAGATATGAAAGTTGCATTTGCAGTATACCCTGTAAGCATTTCAGATCTTCTGGCAGTTTCCGATGCCGATATGATAATGCCGCCTAAATCAACATGGTTTGAGCCAAAGCTTGGAAGCGGACTTCTTATCCATATGCTATAAACATTATTGTATAACATGAGCCCCTGCAGTAAAAACTACTGCGGGGGTGTTTTTTATGAAAAAAAGAATTAAAATTTTAGCAGTCGCATTTTCAGTGTGTCTTGCAGCGCTGGCAGTCAGAGCCGAATATATACAGGTAGAGGGCCATAAGGACCTTGGAGATGCGGCAAGAATGCAGCAGACTCTCAAAATAAACGGTACGGATACCAGAAGCATCATATATGATAGAAACGGTGCAAGAATAACAGACGCCTCTACAAACTATGTATATATCATCAAGAGAAGCAGGCTTGATATGAAAGCAAGGCAGCTTCTTGAGGCGGCAGATGCAGTCGAGGGCGACAAAACAAACGACACCTACGCCATATATCATACAGAAAACAAAAATCAGAACATAAGGGAGAGCCTTGAAAAAAACTACAATGCCTATGTAATAGAAGCAGGCAGCAGATACAGCGCAAATCAGCCTGCGGCGCATCTTCTGGGGTATCTCAGCGGAAATAAGGGGGCAGCAGGTCTTGAGGCCAGATATCAGAGCAGGCTTTACAGTGAGGACAACAGCACCTTTGTATATACAGACGGCGAGGGCAATATACTTAAAGGCGAGAGCCCGTATGTTTCCTATGCGGAGGACGCCTTTCTCACAACTATAGATATACAGATACAGAAAACAACTGAAAAAATCCTGAAAAACTGTGAATACAACTCTGCCGCCGTTGTACTTGAAACAGAAACGGGCAATATACTTGCAATGGCAAGTACCCCTGACTATAGTCCCCAGCAGATAGAGAATTTTCTGGAAAGCAATAGCGGATGCCTTATCAACAAGGCGCTGCAGGGATATCCTCCGGGCTCGGTATTCAAAATAGTGACCGCCGCGGCGGCGCTTGAAGCGGGAGCCGATACAGATGAAATGAAATTTTACTGCGGCGGCGAGGAAAGCTTTGGAGATGTTAAGATAAAATGCACAGCGGCTCACGGCAGACTAAATCTTACGGAGGCCTTTGCAAAATCCTGCAACTGCGCGTTTATACAGCTTGGGCAGGTTGCAGGCTATGAGGCTGTAAGAGATATGGCGCAAAAAATGGGAACGGGAACCAAAGTCTTAGGATTTAAAGAGGAAGCAGCAGGCCGGATAACAGCAGAGCAGGAGGCTGCGGGAGCAGGCATTGCCAATATGTCAATAGGACAGGGAACACTTCTCGTATCACCTGTTCAGGCGGCGAGGATAACCAACATAATTGCAAACGGCGGTATTGACACAGGTATTCATATAATAAGCGAAAAACAGGAAAAAAGTCGCATTATTTCAGAAAAAACAGCAGATGAAATAACAGAAATGATGAAAGCCGTAACAGAATACGGCACGGGAGCCGGCAGCAGCACGCTTTTGTGCGCAGGCAAGACAGGCTCTGCCGAGGCAGGCAGCATGATACACGGCTGGTTTACGGGATTTTTCCCTTATGATGAGCCTGAATATGCAATTACCGTCTTCTGCGAAGACGGTAAATCCGGCGGAAATTCAGCCCTTAAAGTATTTGATCAGATTGCCGAAACCTTGAGATAGTCCTTAAGCTTCTGCAAAGCCTTTTTCTCTATACGTGAAACATATGAGCGGCTTATTCCAAGCTCTGCGGCTATCTCTCTCTGGGTCTTTGACTCACAGCCTTTGATGCCGTAACGCATAAGAACTATCTGTTTTTCACGGTCTGTAAGAACTTTATCCAGTGACCGCAAAAGCTGGGAAACCTGGATTTTAAGGCTCAGACTGTTAAGAATGTCATCGGGGTCTGTGCCCAGGATGTCATCAAAACTTATGGAGTTTCCGTCATTGTCAATACCGATGGGCACATTTAGTGAAACCTCGGCTTTGATTTTTTTTGTGCTCCTTATGCACATGAGTATTTCGTTTTCTATACATCTGGAAACATAGGTGGCAAGACGGGTGGATCTGTTGCTGCTGTAGGTGTCGATGCCCTTTATCAGACCTATCGTGCCGATGGAGATAAGGTCGTCGGCGGACTGACCTGTACCTGTATATTTTTTGGCTATATGTGCAACAAGTCTCAGATTGTGCTTTATAAGAGTTTCTCTGGCAGACATATCACCGCTGCTTAACTTTTCCAGACAGGAAATCTCATCTTCCTCAGTCAGCGGCATAGGAAAGGAACTGCTCATATATGTAACCCCCTCTTGTGCTTTTTACTATATGCACAAAAGAGGGCTAAAGTGCCTGACCGGATTAAATTGGCATGTCACTATTTAAGTGTAAATGACAGACAATCTGTGCACTGGTCCATTGTAGGATTGCATTCATGTGTTCCTATTGACACGCAGTTGAGAGAACAGTAATTCTGGCTTCCCGCATGGTGTCTGCAGTTTGATACCGAACACTTTACACTTTCGTTAATCTTACTCATAATCTACCTCCTTGAATTTTGATTACAGATATATTATTGCCGCAGTCGGATAAAAATATTTCAGTAATAGTTGTATGTCAAGTTTAAAAATGTTAAAATGATATGTATAATTTTTTATATAAATCACAGCAGAGCCCTCCCGAAATAATTCAGGAGGATAAGAATGATAATTAAAGAACTTCCGGTCACCGAACGACCGAGAGAAAAAATGATCAGGTACGGCTGCGGCGCCATGTCAAACGCGGAGCTTCTGGCGGTGCTCATAGGCAGCGGCACCAGGAACAAATCTGCAATAGAGGTGGCGCAGGACATACTGGCTATGGACGAAAGCGGCATCAGCTTTCTGGGCAGATGCACACTGGAGGAGATTTCGGCAGTTGACGGCATAGGCAGCGCCAAGGCCTGCAAGATACTTGCGGCTTTTGAGCTGGGCAGACGGATTGCCACAAAGCCTGCGGCAGACAGGATTGTGATTAACTCCTACAGCGATGTTGCAGATCTGTTTATGGAAAAAATGCGATACTATCAGGAGGAGCATTTTCACGCGGTGCTTTTAAACGCTCACGGAGGAGTGATTTCAACCGAGGAGATTGCAATCGGGGATATAATGTCTATGGTGATACATCCCAGAGAGGTGTTTTCCAGAGCAGTCCGCAAGGGTGCAGCCGGCATTATACTTGCCCACAATCATCCCAGCGGAGACTGTACTCCAAGCGCAGACGATGTCAGCACCACGAAGCGTCTTGTTGAAGCAGGCAGGGTTGTAGGCATCAGAGTACTGGATCATATAGTCATAGGTGACGGCACATTTACAAGTATGAAAGACAAAAATCTGATATAATCTATATATCAAAGGGAACAACGGAGGACAAAAATGGGAAGCTTTTTCGGAACAAACATAGGAGTGGATTTAGGAACAGCCAACACACTTATTTCAGTAGACGGCAAGGGAATTGTTCTTAACGAGCCATCAGTTATAGCAAAGGATACCGACAGAGATGTGGTTCTTGCAGTGGGTCAGTCCGCAAAGGATATGCTGGGCAAGGCTCCTGCGCATATCAGGGTTGTAAAGCCTCTTGAAGAGGGCGTTATATCGGATTTTGATATGGCTGCGGATATGCTTGCAACTTTTTTCAAGCAGATGATGGGACAGAGAGGCAAGATTAAGGCAAGAGTTGCTATAGGTGTTCCAAGCGGCGTGACAGAAGTCGAAAAAAGAGCCGTGGAAGAAGTTGTAACAAACCTTGGATCTAAGGAAGTATATATACTCGAAGAACCAATGGCTGCAGCTATAGGCGCAGGTATGGACGTTGACGGTACTACAGGCTGTATGATAGTTGATATAGGCGGCGGTACTACAGACATTGCAATCATAACGCTGGGCGGAGTTGTATCAAGCAATTCCATCAGATATGCGGGAGATAAATTCAATGATGCCGTAATGCAGTTCGTAAGAAGAAAATACTCACTTCTCATAGGAACCAAAACAGCCGAAAAGCTCAAAAAAGAAGTGGGCTGCGCTATGGCTGACCTTGACGAAAACGGCAACGAAATCATATATACTGCCAAGGCAAGCGGCAGAGATATAATTTCGGGGCTTCCCAAGACAATAGACGTAACAAGCAGAGATCTTGAAGAGGCGCTGGCAGAATCAGTTGACGTGGTTGTTGACGGCATCAAGGCAACTATCGAAAAAGCACCGCCTGAAATAGCAGCGGACGTAGCCGAAAACGGTCTTGTACTTTCTGGCGGAAGCAGCCTTTTAAGAAATCTTGATAAAGTCATCACAAAGAGAACAGGTATGCAGGTTACAATGGCGGAGAACCCTCTTGAAGGCGTTGTTCTGGGCGCTGCCAAGGCGCTTGAAGATGTAGAGAAACTCAAAATCTACATAAAGAAATCACGCAGATAATCAGAATAGGAAAACGGGGATATGAATTGGATTCGTGAGCATAAATTAATAGTCGGAATTATAGCGGCGGTAGTTGTCCTTGCCGTAATATGCTGCATATCCTTCAGCAGAGGCGGAGGCTCAGGCATTGCAGGCAAGGGTACAAACGGTGCCGTTTCCGCAGGCGAGGGCGCTGTTACCGGAGGTATGTCGAAGATTGAGAGCATATTTTCGGGTATCTTCAATTACAGGTCTGTAGTTGATGAAAACGCAGCTCTGAGAGAGGAAGTTGCAAAACTGGAGCAGCAGCTTCTTGACGAAAAAATGTCAAATGATCAGCTAAAACAGCTCAAGGAGCTTTCAAAGGCGCTTGACTACAAGGCTGCAAAGAACAGGACTCTTGTTTCGGCGGATATTACATCTTTTGATAATTCCAACTGGATAAATACATTTGTAATAAACAGGGGAACCTCTGACGGCATAGCCAAAGACGATGTTGTTGTAAACGGCACAGGTCTTGTGGGCAGGGTGCTTGAATGTGGCAAATCGTGGGCAAAGGTTGTTTCCGTAGTTGATGAAAACAGCAATACCAGCTTTATGGTTTCAAGAGACACAGAAATTTTAGGAATACTGTCAGGAGACGGCAGGGGCGGACTTGACGGATATGTTCTTGATGCTGATTCCGGAATTATAGAGGGAGACGTACTGCTTTCCTCAGGTATGGGTATGTACCCGTCAGGCATAGAGATAGGAACGGTTACGGCAGTCAATTACAACAGTGATACGCAGCTTAAAATGATTACTGTAAAGCCGTCTGTCAATTTCAGAGGCATACTGAAAGTCGCGGTGATAATATGAAGTACAGATATGCATGTATAATATTTGTTCTGGCTTTCATACTTCAGACAACAGTGTTCGGTATGCTGCCGGTGTTTGGAGTTTCGGCAAATCTGCTGCTGTGCTGCTGTATAGTTATTTCCTTTGCGTGCACAGATAACAACGCAGGATTTGTCATCAGCCTTATAGCGGGACTTTTATATGATGTCTGTTTCAGTCAGTATATGGGAGTTACGGCGCTGCTGCTGGTGCTTGTTGCGGCAGGCTGCATTGCGGTCAGAACATTTCTCTTAAACTCTGAGAATTTTATGTCGATGCTGGTTACTTCTCTGGGATCGGTGTTTGTATACTACAATCTTTTATGGCTCATATACAGGCTTGCGGGCAGCAGTTACAGCTATATTTATATGCTCGAAAAGCTCCCGGTGTATATAATTCTCAACGTAATTATAATAATGATAATGTATGCGATAATAATAAGAAAGGTTGTCAGCCACAAGTCTGACAGGTATTCGGTATGGGGAGGATATTAAATTCCAGATATAAGCAGGTTATGGCAGTTTTTCTGGTCCTTATGGCAATATTGGCCATAAGGCTTTTTGTAATTACCGTGGTACAGCACAGTCAGTGGTCTGAAAAAGCTGTAAGCCTGAGCACCAAGACTATAACGACCTCTGCTCCGAGAGGCAATATATATGACAGAGACGGGGAAGTCCTTGCAACCAATAAGCAGGTTTTCAACGTGAGAATGTACAGCTCCGGTATGGAGGCCGACGAATTAAACGAGGTTTCCTACAAGCTGATAAAACTGTTTAAGAAAAACGGAGATAAATATGAGGACGATTTCCCTATCAAACTCAAAAACGGCAAATTATATTATGAATTTGACAGGGAAATTCAAAACTGGCTCAAGAGTCAGGATATGCCTGTAACCTATACTGCGGAGCAGGCATTCAACCAGATAAGAAAGAATTTAGGAATTTCAGATGATTTAGATGTATATGAAGCGCAGCTTGAAATGCAGAACACATATGGCGTATATCCGCCTGTTTCAGTCGGCGCAGTGATGAAATACACCTACGAAAATGAAAAGAAAACTTTCCTCGAAAGGTATCATATAATTGATAAACTTGAAGAAAAAACAGGTAAAAAAGATATAGCTGTATCGGATATATCCGCTGAAACAGCTTTCAATATGATAAGGGAATCTTTCAAGATAAACAAGGATGTTTCAAACAGAAAAGCAAGAAACATTATGATTGTAAGGGATGCTCTTGACGAGCTTGGATATACCAAATATCTGCCTGCGGTTCTTGCCAAGGACGTGTCCGAAAAAACCATAATCGAAATACAGGAAAACCCGTCTGAATATACAAATGTTGAAATAGCATCGGAATACATCAGATTTTATCCGTCAGGCTCCTTTGCATCTCATATACTCGGATATATGGGTTCCATTTCGGACAGCGAAAAAGAAGAATACGTAGAAAAAAAGGGCTACAATACAAGCGATCTTATCGGTAAGGACGGCATCGAAAGCAAATATGAATCAACACTCAAGGGGAACGACGGAAGCAGAACCGTAAGAGTTGATGTTATGGGTAATCTTGTTGAGGTTATAAGTGAGACAGATCCTGTTACCGGAGACGATGTGTACCTTACAATCGACAAGGATATACAGAAATCAGCAGAGAAAAATCTTGAGAAGGGCATTAAGGCCACCAGTACCGGCGGAGCCTTTACAAGCAAATACGGCAATTATGTGCCTAAGGCCTCATCAAAATGCGAATCGGGAGCCGCGGTTGTGCTTGATGTAAGTACCGGAGACGTGCTGGGAATGGCAAGTTATCCGGACTTTAACCCTAACCTGTTTGCTACGGGAATTTCCTCGGAGGACTGGAATTCACTTCAGTCAAAGAATACGAGAGACCCGCTTTCAGCGCAGCCTCTATACAATATTGCAACCAGAAGCGCCGTGCAGCCGGGTTCAACTTTCAAGCCTGTAACAGCTACGGCAGCCCTTGCAAACGGACTTAATCCTAATGTTAGCCTCAAGGACGGAGGTCGTGTGAAGGTTGGAGAGCAGACTTATGACTGCCTCATCTTTACCGACTATCACACAACTCACGGTTATGTAAATCTTCCTCAGGCCATAGGTGTTTCCTGCAACTATTATTTCTTTGATATAGGACAGGGCAAGGACTATTACACAGGAGGCTCTCTGGGGTACAAATGCGGTGTGGATGAAATTCTCAAATTCGCCAAGCTTTACGGCCTTGGCGAGTCAACCGGAATTGAGCTTACCGAAACAACTACAACAGCGCCGTCGGCAGAGGCAAAAATGAAAGGTACAGAAGCCTCAGTCAGAAACATACTGTGGACCAGATCCAAGATGTACTTCAAAAAATCAGTACTCGAAAACGAAGCTGTGCTGACAGAATATATAAACGAGATTGCAGGCTGGATAGAAGAAAATCCTTCATATGAGACAATTCTCGACAGACTGCCTGACTGCGGAATCAGAGAAAGCAAAGTAGGCGCAGTTGCAGACCTTATTAAATTCTCGTATTTCAATCAGGCAGGCTGGACTGAGGGCGATGCTCTGAACATTTCAATCGGACAGGGCGAGAATTCATATACCCCGCTGCAGCTTGCAAACTATGCGGCGACCATCGGAAACAAGGGCGTCAGAAACAAAGTCAGCGTGGTTAAGAGCGTTGGAGGACAGGGCGTTAAGAAAAAAGAAAAAGGCACTGACATCGGAGTCAAAAAGAACTACTTTGATTATCTGCTGGCAGGTATGAAAAACGTAACAACAATGTCAGGCGGAAGTTTGACCAGCCTGTTTAAAGACTTCCCGGTATCAGTGGCGGCCAAGACCGGTACAGCCGAAAGGGCAGGTAAAATCAACACCTCAGATGAGGTTTCGTATATCAAGTCACATCTTTCCCAGATGACAGGCACTATTTCGTGGAAGCAGGTCGAAACCGAAATGAACAGGATAATGAAAGAATATCCTAATGTGTACACTTCCCGAGATGTGGCTGTAAGACAGGCTTTATATAATCTGAGCAACGGCAGCATAAACTCGAATGTTATGGACAGATGGAAAGGCGAATACGAAAACTTTGCGTGGACAATAGCCGTAGCGCCTGCAGATGACCCGCAGATTGCAGTCTGCGTGCTTCTGGTTCAGGGTAAGACCTCGCTTAACGCAGGTGTGATAGCAAGAGAAATAATCGGCGACTATATGGATATTTCATCTGAAACAAAATACAATAACAAATTTGATACTCAAACAGAAATGAATTAAAGGAGAAAATGTGGGAGAAATTATTTTAGTTGCATCAGGCAAGGGCGGCACAGGTAAGTCAGTGTTTGCTGTGAATATGGGAGCTGTACTTGCTGACAAGGGGTATAGGGTTGTTCTGATTGATATGGATATGGGGCAGGGAAACCTCGATCTGTATCTGGGACTTCATAATAAGGTTGTATATAATGTGTATGATGCAGCAATGGGAATGTGCCGCATGAGGCAGGCGCTTATCAAGGACAGCAGATATGACTGTCTGTATCTGATGGCGGCGCCGCCCCATACCAATGACGGCAATGTGACCCCCGAAAGGCTTATGGCTATGTATGAAGATCTCAAAGAGAAATTTGATTACATAATTATAGATGCGCCTGCGGGAGTCGAAAGCAACACTATGCTTGCGGCAACGCAGGCAGACAGAGCTGTCATAGTTGCAACACCGGACTATGCTTCCGTCAGAGGCGCAGATGTGCTCGATATGAAGCTGAGAGAAGCAGGAATAGACGAAAGATACTACGTTATAAACAAGGTCAAGGCGCAGATGATGGATGCAGAGGGCGTTCCGTCCTTTGGCGAGATAGGAATGATGATACGCTCTAAGGTAATAGGCGTTATACCTTACGATGACAACATTGATTTCTCAGTAAGTCTGGGGACGCCTGCGGCAAGCGACAGCAGGAATATAATGAAAGATATATTTATCAAAATTGCAAGGAGAATTATAAAACAGTAATGGAAGAGAAATTTTTACAGGCAGTTGAACAGCTTCGAAAAGAGGGCGATATGGAATCGCTTCTTGAAGTATTAAAAGTGATAAATTCTATGATAGCCACAGGCGGACAGATAGTTACGCCGATAGAAATTCCCGATGACATGGGCGACGGCGAGGTTAAGGCAGAGGACATAGAGCTCAGACATCTTACTATGGACGGAAAAATCAAATACCTTGCGGCGTTTACCTCAATGGACGAACACAAAAAAGGACCTGAGGGCGCGGCGCTTTTTATTCCGGTTAAAGAACTTATCGATACTGTTACCGCAACCGGGGACATTGAGGGCATAGTTATAAATCCGTGGAGCAGTTCATTCATACTCAGCAAAGACCTTATAAGCATACTTATGGATATGGACAAATCCAAAACCGTAAGAGCAAGTCAGGTTTCAGGCGACTTCTATGTTCATATGATGGAGGAGCGCCCTGTCAATATAATTGCGGCGGTCAAAGCAAAAATGCCTGAATTTGAAAATGTCAGCAGAGTATATATCACAGGGTTAAACAATAACGGCAGGGAAAGCTACCTGCTTATGGTGGAATTTAGCGGTGAAGAGCCTGACAGCCTGTTTGAGAGAATACTTGCGGTGCTTCCAAACGGAGAAAACGGCCTCAAAATAGACGTGACACCGTATACCGGGGATATACCGGGAGTGGCAGAGCTGATATATCAGAAATAGAGGAAATAAGTTTTATGAATTAATTTCGGCGCTATAACGCTTTTAGTGGTTGGACGTTAGTGGTGGTCTAACTTTACAGGTG
>ERZ857745.981-NODE-981-length-38081-cov-29.953058_pt1 | contig 38081 bp, 33 predicted proteins | sample MGYA00519699_ERZ857745 | MGnify/ENA primary metagenome ERZ857745 (study PRJEB31778, sample SAMEA3449357) | human gut metagenome | biome: human gut; feature: human-associated habitat; material: faeces | place: United Kingdom | collected 2010/2012 ... | reverse complement strand
GAAGATATCACACTCGAAAACTAGAATTCCAGAAAAACAACAAAATAAACTAAGGCTCTAAGAGTAAAAAAATAATGAAAATAGACATCTTTTTTTAGTGCGCCTAAAAAGGCGGTAAGGTTAGATGTGTATTTTCATTTTTTATTTATGTAAAAGCTAATCAAACAAAAAGAGAGGAGCTGAACTCCATAAGTAATAAAATTTACTTATTCGTTACAGCCCCTTTTTTTGCTCAATTTGATATTTTGACGAATAGACACGATCTACATACCCATTAAAATCTTTACCATCCAATTCATCCTGTGTTAAATATGCTTTTTCTCCATATATGTTGTGTGTATCAATTTCATTGGAATCATTGATATTTGGAATACACACCATATAATAAAGAACTTCTGAATCATAAGTCATTTGTACAATATACACAAAACGATCACTATTCTTTTTCTGGTTCGATTTTAAATATGCTGAATATACAATTTTCATTTTATCAAGACTTGGTGTCTTTTCTTCTTTTCCATCTAACTTATAGATTGCATCCTGATTTTCCTTTACGTAATCAAGTGCAGCATTTCTACCATCTTGAATCAATGTCTTAGGAATATCCTGCAAAGCCAAATAACGATTGGCAAGTCCTTCAACGACAACATTTGCCTCTATACTTTTAGGTTTGTAATGATATTGATTTGCTAAAGCCTCATCATAGGTTGCCGTAACGTGAATTGTATCTCCATTGGATAAATCTGAACTTGGACTCACTTCATATTTGACTGAATTCAAAAAGTCCTGCATTCTTTGATTCAATTCCCCCTGCTTTGCGCTTACCACAACACTTGCATTCCCATTTTCTCCAACATAGGTATATTGCGCATTATCCATAATATCCACTTCAACATTACGCAAAAAGAAGAAATAAGCAATCAATACAAGAATCATTACCATACCAAGTAAGCTGATAAAATATATGAATTTATTCTCTATCTTTTGTTTATCCATCATTAGTCTCCTAATCAAAATATTGTGCATTTTCAATCGCATTCGAAATATACAACAAGAGATCCACATCCACTTGATCTTGTATAATTTCTTTTGCATCCTGAATACACATTTCCATCATAGCCTGATCTTTTTCAAAATCACCAAACACAAGACAAGGCATACCACTTTGTCTTATTCCTAAAATATCACCTGGACCGCGCATATGCAAATCATAATTTGATACTTCAAAGCCATCCTTCAATTCTTCCATCTTTTTTAAACGCTCAATCGCCTGCGGATCATTTGATGATGACAACAAGAAACAATATCCTTGTTTTTTGTCACGAGCTACACGTCCTCTTAACTGATGTAATGTACTTAAGCCAAAGCGATGCGCATCATAAATGACCATCACACTCGCATTGGCTACATCAATCCCAACTTCGATAACGGTTGTAGAAACAAGAATATCGAATTCATGCTTAGAAAACTTGTCCATCGTCTCTTCCTTTTCTTGACTTGTCATTTTCCCATGCAACAAGCCAATTCGCACATCCTTTAATGTCTTTGTCATTCCCTCATAAATTTCAAACACATTACGCATCTTATACTCATCATTTTCTTCAATCGCAGGACATACGACATAACATTGTCTTCCTTCTTTAATAAAGTTTAAAACATCATTTAAACAAGGTGCCATACTTGCCGTTTTAAAGTATTTTGTGACAACACTCTTTCTTCCTATAGGCATCGTATGAATCGAACTAATATCCATATCCCCATATAAGAAATGTGCATATGTTCTAGGAATCGGTGTAGCTGACATCATTAAAAAATCAACACACTTTCCCTTTTCTAACAAAGACCTTCTTTGTTTCACCCCAAAACGCTGTTGTTCATCCGCAATCACAAGACCTAATTTATGAAATACAACATTTTCTTGAAACAGAGCATGTGTTCCCACTACATTAAAAATCTTGCCATTTTCAAGTTTCTCTAAAATTTCTTTCTTTTCCTTAGCCGCAAGACTTGAAACATATAAAGTCGCTTCAAGACCTAATTTATGCATATTCTTTACATGTTGTCTTGCCAAAATTTCAGTTGGTGCAAGTAAAGCCGATTGATAACCTGCAAGTTGATTGGCATACATACTAATTTGTGCCACAATCGTCTTGCCACAGCCAACATCCCCTTGAACAAGGCGAAACATCACATTTGTACTTTTTAAATCATATAGAATATCATCAATACTTGAAAGCTGATCTTTTGTCAATTCAAAAGGAAGATTTGAAATCCAATTTTTTACTGTAGAAACTGAAAAATCCTTTTTTGTTTTAATTTCTTTCTTTTCATGCATCGACTGCATTACACATTGAAAACACAAAAACTCTTCATATTTTAATGTACGAATGGCTGCATGCAGCTGCTTTTCATTTTCCGGAAAATGAATCCACTTATAAGCGGTTGATATATCTAGTAACTTATACTTTTCAACATATCTTTGAGGTACTCTTTGAGGCAGAATATCCACATGTTTAAGCGCCTCTTTCATAATCGCTTGAATATCCGACTGTTTTAAACCTTCAATTAATGGATACACAGGATGTAACCCCAATTGTTGATCTAAAGGTTTGAAATTATAAGTGGAAGCTAATACATTATTATTTCCTTGGTATTGCCCATAAATCGTTATCGTCTTACCAAAACCAAACTGACTTGGCCATGGACGATTAAATAAAGTAATATTTAATTCTTCATTCCATGACATCACTTTAAATTTAGTCATCGAACGATTCTTAGATAAACGGATCACTCGTGCTGCCGAACAAATCAAACCTTGAAAAACAACATTTTCTTTTTCGTTCCACGAAGCATAAGGCAAAGTTTGTACCGTGTCATAACGCAAAGGATAATATTTCAATAAATCTTCAACCGTTAAGATATTCATCTTTACTAAAAGGCCTAGTCTTCGACTGGTAATTTTTAATTCGTTAATCTGCATCTAAAAGACTTCCCACATAAGAAACATAGTTTAGTTCAAGAACGCAATAGAAAAAGCCCATCAAAAAATTCACAAATAAATAAGTAAACATCGATGCAAGGCTGGATTGAAAGCTTACACCTAAAAATAAATACATCATCCAAGATATCATGGGATTACCCATATACATAGAGCCCACTAAAATACTTTGGGCATTAAAGCCTTGGGCTGCACTAAATAAACCACCTGAAATCGTATCCAATATGACAATGCAAATTAACAGTGTACAATACCAGTTCAACATCTTTTTCTGATGTTTTTTTATGGCAGCCGGGATAAATTCCTTTAAGTTTTTGTCATGAATCAAACCATAATAGAAAATCAACTGGAATGGTACCATCACAACTAAACCGAATGCACTCATAAGCTGTAATACTAACATTAAGCTTGTATTATTTGCGCAAACATTTACAAGATTTGAAAGAATTCCACTCACAATCAAGATATAAATACCTTGTAGTACGAATACTTTTAAAATTGCAGAAGCCGAAAAGTTCTTTGTCTTCCAGATCTTTGTACAGATGAAGTAAAAGCCTAGACTTGATAATAAGCTTAGTACAACTTCTAAACTTTGCCTTATATAGACATTCATAGCAGATGCACTCATCAACAAATATGCGATATTGTATAAAAAACATAAAACTAACGTTAATACGATTGTTTTATATATACTTCTAAAATGTAGTTTTGACATTAATTTTTTCATTGAAAAATCTCCTTTTTGGTTAAGATACATGTATTCTAATCCTTTGTCCAAATACAATTTAATTCAAATGACCAGAATCACATCCACAAGCATGTATCTGTGCTATAATATTAACAAATTTATGGAGGAAATGTATATGAATTCAAAAATAAAACGAATTCTTGACTTCTCAACTGCCTTTGGACCAAGTGGCATGGAAGATGAAGTATCGAAATTAGCCATGGAAGATGTCAAAGACATTTGTGAAGTTCATGATGACACAATGCGTAATACATATATGCATTTTAAACAAGATAAAGAACACAAGACAACCATTCTTTTGGATGCACATGCAGATGAAGTTGGTTTTATTGTGCAAGCCATCAAGCCAAATGGTACAATTCGCTTTTTACCACTTGGTGGATGGGATCCAAAAAACATCGTATCAGGTGAAGTTTGGATTTTAAATGATAAGGGTGAAAAAATTTCTGGTATTGTCGCAAGTCAACCGGTTCATTTCTTATCCGAAGCAAAGCGCAATGGAAAAGTAGATTTTGATGATTTAGTTATTGATGTAGGAGCTACAAGTGCTACTGAAGTGAAAGAAGATTTCCATATTTCTGTCGGTAATTTCATGTGTCCTGCCGTTACTTGTAAATATGATGAAGCCCACAAAATCTTTTTAGGTAAAGCTTTTGATTGCCGTATTGGATGTGCTGCCGTAATGGATGTTCTTCACCAATTAAAAGATGTAAATCATAACATTGAAGCCACATTAACAGCGCAAGAAGAAGTGGGTGAAAGAGGTATGGATACGGCCATTAAAAACTTACATCCTAATATTGCGATTTGTTTTGAAGGGTGTCCAAGTGATGATACTTTTGAGCAAGATTACATGATTCAGTCGGCTCTTAAAAAAGGGCCAATGTTACGTTGGTTTGATCGTTCATACATCACTAGCCCTCGTTTTATGCGCTATGCGATCGACTTAGCTCACAAAAAAGATATCCCTGTACAAGAAAGTGTAAGAAAAGGCGGAGGAACCAATGCAGGTATCACACATCGTTACAACATACCAACGATAATCATTGGAATTCCTGTTCGTTTTGCGCATGCTTCTTTTGGCATTTGTTCTGAAGAAGATTATGACAATGCTGTAAAACTTGCGGTTGAAATCATTAAAAATATCGATGCTGAAACGATTCGAGGTTTCTAAACGGAAAAAATCGCCGTTGTAACAGATACGGGTTCAAATTTATCTTTTGCGCAGGCAAAAGAATTAGGAATCTATCTACTCCCTTTACAGATTACGATTGATGAAACAACCTATCAAGATACATTAGAAATTTCTACCCAAGATATATATAACGAATTAGCGAATGGTAAAATGCCAAAAACAAGTATGGCTGCTTATCAAAAAATTTATGATTTATTTGAAGAGCTAAAGAAAGACTATGACACAATATTTGCCGTTCCTTTGACAAATGGATTATCTACAAATGCTAGCACCATGCAAAGTATTGCACGTGAACTCGAAATGAATGTACATGTCATTGATATGTATGCAACATGCGCACTTGAAAAACATGTTGCGATTTGGATCAAGAAGTTGGTGGATGAACATAAATCTTCAGAAGAGATTTTAAAGATCATTCAGCCTGCTATTGATGAATCCAACTCATTGATTCTTGTCAAAAATCTTCAACATTTAAAACGCGGTGGAAGATTAACGCCAATGGCTGCAGCACTTGCGGGTTTATTAAAGATCTATCCTGTTTTACATATAAATAAAAGTACAGAAGGTAGAATTGATGTTTTAAATAAAGTTCGTACAGAAAAAAGAGCCGACGCCTATGCGATCGATAAAATCATGGATGATATTGATATTCAACATACGCATATTTATATTATTCATTCTAATTTTTTAGAGGGGGCTGACCATTTTAAAAAATGTTTTATCGAAAAAGGTGTACCTGAACAAAATATTCATATAGACTATATTAGTTCTGTAATTGCCGTACATACTGGTCTTGGTTGTATCGCAATTCAATATATAAGAGAGGAAAACTAAAACATGGAAACAAAAAATATTTTAATCACAATGAAAAATGGAGATCAAATCAAAGCTGAACTATATCCTGAGATTGCTCCAGAAACGGTTGAAAACTTTTTGAATCTAATCGAAAAGAAATTCTATGATGGACTTACTTTCCACCGTGTTATCAAAGGATTTATGATTCAAGGTGGATGCCCTATCGGAAATGGTACTGGTGGTCCAGGTTATACAATTCATGGAGAATTCGCATCTAATGGATTTAAAAACGATTTAAAACACACTCGTGGAGTTTTATCTATGGCACGTGCTATGGATCCAAATAGTGCAGGAAGTCAATTCTTCATTATGCACCAAGATGCACCTCATTTAGATGGTGAATATGCTGCGTTTGGAAAAGTGATTGAAGGTATGGAAAATGTGGATAAAATTGCGAAGACCCCTACTACATTCAATGACCGCCCTAGAAATCCTCAAGTGATTGATACAATCACACTTGTTGACTAATGACGCTACAACAATTGCGCTACGTGATCCAGGTCGTTGAATCTGGATCTTTTAATTCCGCAGCTAAAGCCTTATTTATTTCACAACCATCTTTATCAAAAGCCATTCATGATTTAGAAGAAGAAATGTCCATCTGTTTATTTGTTCGCACAAACAAAGGTATTTTACTTTCTGAACAAGGTGAAAAATTTTTAGGATATGCTAGACAAGTCGTTGAACAAGCAAACTTACTTGAAGAACAATATAAAAATGCCGTTCCTGCAAGAACTGTATTTGCGATATCAAGTCAACATTATGCCTTTGTGGTCAATGCCTTTGTTGCCTTAGTCAAAGAGTATAATCAAAGTGAATATGAATTTTCTTTAAGAGAACAAAGAACATACGATATTATTGATGATGTTAAAAATCATCGCAGTCAATTGGGAATTCTTTATCTTTCTCATTTTAATCGTGAAGTTATTCAAAGTATTTTAAAGAAAGAACATTTAACATTCACAAAACTATTTGAGGCTAAACCTCATGTCTTTGTATCTAAGACAAATCCTTTATCCATAAAAAAATTAGTGAAAATGGAAGATTTAGAAAACTATCCTCGTTTAACTTATGAACAAGGAATCAACAATTCATTTTACTTTTCAGAAGAATTACACAGTACGCAACCATCTAAAAAGAGTATTGTTGTTTCCGATCGTGCTACCTTATTTAATTTATTGATTGGACTTGACGGATATACGATTTCTTCAGGTATCTTAAGCACGGATTTAAATGGAAACAATATTGTATCCATTCCACTAGATAGTGATGAAGTCATGGAAATAGGCTATATCAGTGATGGAGTCTTATCCAACATGGCAAGAAACTATCTAAATCATCTAATACAATATATTGAACAGACCAAGTGAAATTGGTCTTTTATTATAGCTTTTACCTATAACAGCATAAAGATTTTTTCAATTATTCTATACTCTACAAATATGATAGACTTAACACACACGAAAGTTGAGGAATTTAATTATGACAGTTCAAACACCTTATAGATATGATGTGGTCGGAAGTTTTTTAAGACCCGAAAAATTAAAACAAGCTCGCAAAGATTATGAAGCCAAAAAGATTTCAAAAGAAGAATTAACCAAAGTTGAAGATGCATGCATTACAGATTTAATTCAAAAAGAAAAGGCAGCCGGACTTCATGTCATTACAGATGGTGAATTTAGACGTGCTACTTGGCACTTAGACTTTATGTGGGGATTTGATGGCGTTTCTCATACACCAACAAAAACAGGTCTTCCTTTCCATGGTGAAGCCGCTATGATTGATGATACATATATTACTGGAAAAGTAGGCGTGAATGGTACGCATCCTTTTGTAGAACATTTTAAATTTGTGAAGCAGTTTGAAGATGAAAATACGATTGCCAAACAAACAATTCCAGCTCCTGCACAATTTTTAGAACAGATGATTCTTCCTTTTGCGCTAGAAAATACGAAAAAATATTACGAAGATACAGAAGAATTGGTACAAGATATTGCGAATGGATATAAGGTTGTCATCCAACAATTATATGATGCTGGATGTCGATGCATTCAATTCGATGATTGTTCATGGGGTATGTTGGTAGATGAAAAAGCACCGTTGTTTTTCCAAACAGATCAAGAAGGTTTATTAAAGGTACAAGAACTATTCTTGCGTATTAACAATCTTGCGATGGAAGATAAACCAGAAGATCTAACAATCAATACACATGTTTGTCGTGGTAATTTCCATTCAACATATGCTTCAAGCGGTGCATATGATGCCGTCGCAAAAACATTATTTGCGAAAGAAAATGTACATGCCTATTTTTTAGAATTTGATGATGCTCGTTCTGGTGGATTTGAGCCTTTAAAAGAGGTAACACCTGATAAGAAAGTCGTACTTGGTTTGGTTACGACAAAATCAGCCAAGTTAGAAGACAAAGAAACTGTAATTGCCCGTATTAAAGAAGCAAGTCAATATGTCCCATTAGAAAACTTGTGTCTAAGCCCACAATGTGGTTTCGCATCATGTGAAATTGGAAATAAATTAACAGAAGAGGAACAATGGGCTAAAGTTAAATTGGTCAAAGAAATCGCTGAAGAAGTCTGGGGTTAATTCCAGATTTCTTTTTACTATAGTTTTTACCTATAACAACATAAAGATTTTTTCAATTATTCTATATTCTACAAATATGGTAGACTTAACACACGAAAGTTGAGGAATTAATTATGACAGTACAACCCCCTTTTAAATATGATGTAGTAGGAAGTTTTTTACGTCCTGACTATCTAAAAAAAGCTAGAGAAGAATTTGCGAATAAAACAATTGATGCCAAGCAATTAAAAGCCATTGAAGATAAGGCCATCCAAGAGCTAGTCGCAAAAGAAAAAGAAGTTGGACTTCAAGCTGTTACAGATGGAGAATTCAGAAGAAGATATTGGCATTTAGATTTTCTAGCAGATCTAGATGGTGTTGAAGAAATTAAGGCGGATCATTGGTCTGTACATTTTAAAGGACATCAGCCAAAGGCAGCCACATTAAAGATTACAGATAAAATTGATTTTGGTAATCACCCATTTGTAGAGCACTTCAAATACTTAAATAGTATTGCACAAGGCACACTTTGTAAGATGACAATCCCCTCTCCTTCTATGCTTCATTTGATTTGTTGCGTACGTAGTGAAGAATATACACCAATCAAACGTTATGAAGATATGAATGTGTTATATCACGATATTGCGATTGCTTATCAAAAGGTTATTCGTGCATTTTATGATGCTGGGTGTAGATATCTACAATTGGATGATACTTCTTGGGGAGAATTCTGCGATGCCAATAAGCGAAAGGCCTATAATGAAAGAGGTCTTGATCTAGATAAAATCGCAAAATCGTATGTAGATATGATCAATCTTGCCTTAGAGGCAAAACCAGAAGATATGACAATCACTATGCATATTTGTAGAGGAAACTTCAGATCTACTTGGTTTTCATCAGGTGGTTATGAACCTGTTGCCGAAATTTTATTTGGTCATTGTAAAGTAGATGGATTTTTCCTAGAATACGATTCAGAAAGATCTGGTGATTTCAGTCCACTTCGCTTTATTAAAAATCAAAAAGTCGTTCTAGGATTGATTACTTCAAAATTTGCGAAACTCGAAGATAAAGAAGAGGTTAAGAAAAGAATTCAGGAAGCCGAAAAATATGTGGCAAAAGAACAATTATGTTTAAGCCCACAATGTGGATTCTCTTCTACGGAAGAAGGAAATATCATGACTGAAGATGAACAGTGGGCTAAAGTTAAATTAGTCAAAGAAATCGCTGAAGAGGTTTGGAGATAGAAAAAAGTTTGGATCATTTCCAAACTTTATTTTTTTGTTTCAAAAATAATTTTATCCAAGACGATACAACTGTTAAAATATGTGGAATTAGACAAATATTCAAAATCACATAGATAATTTCATACCATCTTAAATGAACGATGTAGAAAAAATTCTTACATAAGATTATTGAGCCTACAAATATCATACACATGATAGTAACTAATATTTTTCTTAATGTTGTCATAGGCACACATACGCGTACGAGTACCATAAGTGCATTGACTCCGGCAAGAATTGTACACATCGTTGAATATTCACTTGGCGAAATATAGATAAAATGACCTAGAATCGATACACCAATTACGCTACATATAACGCATATAGCTCCTGGCAATGCTTTTGAGATGACATTTTGTAGAAAGTTACCTTTCACTTTATTTCCATTGGGTTCTAATGTTAATACAAAACTAGGTATTCCTGTTGCCAAAGCGGAAATCAAAGTTAATTGAATAGGTTTGAATGGATAATTCTTTAAAAATATCAGCGCCAACAAGGATAGTCCAATTGAAAATAGTGTTTTAACTAGAAACAAAGATGCCGTTCTTTGAATATTATTAATGACACATCGTCCTTGATACAAAATGGCAGGTAATGCATTCATTTGATCTTTCAATAAAACTAAACTTGCCACACTTTTACAAGCTTGTGAACCAGATCCCATCGCAATCGAACAATCCGCTTCCTTTAATGCCATGACATCATTGACGCCATCTCCTGTCATTGCGACTGTTTTATTTCTTTTCTTTAATGCCAAAACAAGTTCTTTCTTTTGTTCGGGAGTCACACGTCCAAAAATCGAATAAGAATCAACTACAGTTTCCACATCTTGTACTTTGGACATATCGATACTTTTAGATGTAAAGCCAGCTTTTCTAGCTAGAGCTTCAACTGTTTTTGGATCATCTCCTGAAATCAACTTAATATCCACGCCTTGTTTTTTAAAAAAGTTCAATGTATCTTTGGCATCATCTCTTAACTCATCACGCAAACATATATAAGCTAAAACAACATCCTCTTTCATCAACACAATAACGCGCATAGCTTGAGATGTATATTCTTCAATATGTTCTTCTACTTTTGAATCTATCTCTTTGGCAATATAAGAATAAGCACCGAGTTTATATTCTCCATTTTCAAATGTCACACTTGAATATTTTCTTTGACTTGAAAATGGCAGAAAAGATACGACTTTATTATGATTTCTTGTCCTAAAATGACTTCTTAATGCAAGTGCTGTCGCATTTTCATCAGGTAAAGTCTGCATCATATCGCCTAGAATACCATCAATATTTTTAATTTCTTCTACATGGCATACACTTAACTTTCCTTGTGTCAGTGTGCCTGTTTTATCTAAACAAAGTGTATCCGTTCTTGCGAGTGTTTCAATACAATAGAGTTCTTGTACTAAAACGCTCTGTTTACCAAGTTTAAATGAACTGATGGCTAAGGCAACACTTGTTAAAAAGACAAGGCCTTCTGGTATCATACCAACAACGGCTGCTACTGTATTTAAGGTAGCTGTTGTATAATTGGTCTTGATGAATTGTTTAATAAACAAGGCACATCCAAGCGGAATTAGAATGTATGTACACCATTTAATAATGGTATCAATCGAATCTCGTAGCTGGCTTGGATACCTTTTAAAGCGTTTCGCATGTTTTAAAATCGAATAGGCATATGTATCTTGTCCTACTTTGTCTACTTTCATCAAACATTTTCCTGAAACCACAAAGCTTCCACTAAGCAATGATGAATTTTCTTGTTTATATACCGCATCACTTTCTCCTGTCAGCATGGATTCATCGCATTCAATACTTCCAGATACGATATGCCCATCAAAACTGATTTCATCCCCAGGATATAATATAAGAATATCATTGACTTTCACTTCTTCCACACTTAATTCAAATTCAATATCCTTTCGAAGCACATGAATCTTTGGCTGATTTAATAAAGAAAGCTTATCTAGCATTCGTTTAGATCGTATTTCTTGAAAGAGTCCAATCAGCATATTTAAAATAACGGTGATCATAAAAAGCATGTTGCGATAGGAACCCGTAAAAAATACGAATATAGCCAATATTACATTGATTCCATTAAATAAAGTAAATACATGTTGTTTAATGATTTCTTTATAACTTTTTGATAAATTTGATGAGTTTTGCATATACTTATTGTACTACCTTTAAGCATGCAAAATAATTAAGTTTTTATTAAAAATGATACGACTATAGCCGTATCATTCAACAGATTCAAGTGGAGTATTTGCAAGCGTAACGGCTTGGGCATAAGATATAATTGCCAAGTTGGATTCAATGGCTTTTTGTAGACAGAACATCAATAATCTTGTATCAAATGCCTGTAAATCTTTATCGAAATTAATTGCTGGATATCTTGATAGATGATCCAATAATGTATCTACATCTTCTTTTATATGTTTAGTAGAAATACCTGTCACAACAACATTTTCTTGTTTAACAGCCTTTAAACCATTCAATAAAGCCACATAAGGCTTGTCCGGTCTTTGTACAAGCATCACCTTATTTTTAGGTGATGAAGCAAGTCTTAGTGTCCATACACTTTTACAACTTACAACAATTTGTGTGCAGTTTTCATCATTCGCAAACAAATCGATTGTTGCTAATAATTTATCATACGTATCTTCTACTTCTTTACAATCATCAAATACCAAAGCTGAATATTCCATCTTTATACCTATCCTTTCAAATCTTCAGGTAAAGTTATTTTTTTATTTGTGAAACTTGATAAAACAACCTTTACTTTTGTATCAGAAAACCATTCTACAAGTTGTGCATCATCTGTTGCCTGCACTTGTTTATCTCGTGCAAGCTTATGACACTCTTTAATCAAATCAGTTTTAAAGCATTGCGGTGTCTGGGCATGATATACAAGCTTTCTTTCTAACGATTCTTTCACATATCCATCCACAACAATTTTTGTAGTATCCACACTTGGAACCATTAATAAACAAGCCGATTCGGTTTCTAATGTTTGTTTCAAATCAAAAATCCAATTCTTTTCAACAAAAGGTCTAGCCCCATCATGAATCATAACATAATCTTGATCAACAACTTGTAAGCCATTATATACACTATCTTGTCGTGTTTGCCCTCCTGTTACAACTTGGATTCTTGAATCATATGTATAATGTTCATTCACATAGTCCTTTTCATAATCAGCACAAACTAAAACCACTTGTTTACACTCATCATCTGATAAAAAAACAGACAGACTCTTATTTAACACAGTTTGTCCGTTTTCAAAAGTATAAAATACTTTATTATAATCTAAATTTGTACGACTGCCTCTTCCAGCAGCCAAAACAATCACACTATAGTTCATGAGACCATTATATCAAATTTTCTTAACAATAGTTAAAAAAAATTGGAAGATTAAACTTCCAATTCTACAACCTCTTGTTCCTTCAAAGATTTCTTCATATCAATAACCCTTTGATTTCTTGAACCACGAAATGCCAAAGCGATATCTTTTTCTTCTTCCTTAAAAGGACCATCCACTAATACATCTAATAAAGACAACATTTCATCAGTGACTTCACAATGTTTTCTTCCTCCATCTAACAAGTCTTGATCCAAAATAAATCCAGTAAACGACCAAATATTCTTTTCAGGTAATTCTTTACGAACACGACGAAGAAGTTTCACAAGTTCCCTTTGATTTTCTGGTTCAAATGGTTCTCCACCAAGTAATGTCAAACCTGCAATATGACTTGGTTTTAAAGCATCAATAATTTCATCTTCCGTTTCCTTTGTATAAGGCTTACCATAATCAAAGTTCCATGTTTCTGGTTGGAAACAATTCTTACAATGATTTGTACACCCTGATACAAATAGTGTTACACGCACACCTTTACCATTTGCGATATCATTCTTTTTTATATTTCCATAGTACATTTGGGTTACCTCCTAAAAAAGAGCTAGTGTTGTCAAGCAACTATAAATGGAACCAAACTTATCTTTTTTAGTATTTGAAAACATTTTTTCTAACAATTGTAAATGGAACAATCACAGTTTCTATACTGTTAAAATCGAATGATAACTTTTCGGAAGATGTTATAAAGCCGATATGTATAGGAGATTTTACATTAATACGGTACAAAAGCTTATTTTACAACATTTGGAATATAACTTTAACTTTATAAAAAGTTAAAACACACCCTTTGAAGTAAAAAAATATCCTTTACATATAGTACTTTTCAATATATTCAGTCCAACATTTTTTATTTAGAAAAAGAAAAGACCGTTTGAAACGGTCTGAGAATTGAATTTCACTTATTATGTTCCTAAATCATTCGATTTTAACAGTATAGAAAATCACAGTAAATCCTAGAAATTAATCGCAATTATTGACAATTTTAAATGGAACGATAGTCATATTCAAGAATGCTTAATGTTCTTTCACAAGCCCTAAAACGCTTGTTGCTTTTTGTGAGAATCATGGTATATTGTAATTGAAAACGGAGTCCAACTGATGGACCCCCGTATGAGATAAATGCTACCTCTTAGGTTGGTCGCCGTGGGTAGCTTTTTCTTTTTGTCTGTCTGACTTGTGTATTAAAATTTGAACTATAATTGAAATTATATATGTTATTAGTTCTATCCACGTTAAAATGTCTCTAATTTCCATTTTAACTCCCTTTCGGGTCCTTTCTATCTACAATATGCTGTAGACACATAACCTTTAGGGAAAGTTTTACATTACATCCCCATTAATGATTAAAATTGCATTAACGGGGGCTACCTTCAAATTTGAACTCCGAATGTAGTATAACACAACAATATACTTTTATATACAAAAAAAAGGAATCTATGTTTTGTTACAGGGTTCCTCTTTTAATTATCTGATATCGCATGATACAATGCTATTAAGAGCAGATGATAGGATTATGCCTAACAGGCATAAGGTAGTTCTCCTGGAGAATAAACACGTTAGTTATTAACGTAATTATAAAAACTCAAAACTATTGATTATTTGAGTTTTGTTCGAAAGGAGGTGTAAAAACTTTGTATTATTTTATATATATGTTTCAATATTTTTTTCGTTTTTTAATACTAGCTATTGAGAATATAACGGAATTGATTATTGTCATCTCTTTTTTATTAGCAGCAATTGATATGCTACTAAGAAGAATAAACATATTATCGAATACAACAAAAAAAAGAATACATAAAGTTAAAACACAAAAGAAAAAACTACCACATCGTTCCAGGAAAAAGTAGTTTTTTCTAAATTTATAAATTTTTCCAGGAGAACGCCCTATCGGACGCTCTCTTTTCATTTACATTGTATCACATCGAACTCTTTAATCAATGAAAATGCTAAATTAAACTTACCAACATTATTCTAAATACAAGATGATTTCTTTTTCTTTTAAAGACTTCTGCATATCGATGACTCTTTGATTTCTTGAACCACGAAACGCCAAAGTAATATCTTTTTCTTCTTCTTTAAATGGACCATCTACAAGAACATCTAATAAAGAAAGCATTTCATCAGTTACTTCACAATGCTTGCGGCCACCGTCTAATAGGTCTTGGTCTAAGATAAATCCTGTAAAAGACCATATATTTTTGTCAGGTAACTCTTTACGAACACGACGAAGTAGTTTTACTAGTTCTCTTTGATTTTCAGGTTCAAAAGGTTCTCCTCCAAGCAATGTTAAACCTGCAATGTGGCTTGGCTTTAAAGCTTCAATGATTTCATCTTCAGTTTCTTTTGTGAACGGTTTTCCGTAATCAAAGTTCCAAGTTTCAGGTTGGAAACAATTTTTGCAGTGATTTGTGCATCCAGACACAAATAAAGTCACACGAACTCCTTGCCCATTCGCAATATCATTCTTTTTAATATTTCCGTAATACATTTATAACACCTCTATTTTGTAATTTTTCTTCTTATATTGTAGCACAGATATTAGAACGTGAAGATGATAGAACACTTCCTGAAGCACACATTAGCTACAAAAGTCACTAAAAGCAGACGCCGCAACCTAGCTTCTATTTTTTTGATTCTTAAATATATCCTTATCTATTGTTTCAAGCTTCTTTATTCTTTCTTCGCTCAATTTGCCCACTTTAAATCTATGCTTTTGAGTTAGAATCCAACTTCCTAGATTCTCGTTCTCATAGACCGTCTGTTTAGGCACATATAAGGTTTTATTTTCGGAGACATATCTTTTATACTGCTCATATCTGCGATTCCATTCTTCTTCAAGAGAATCAAATACAAATCCAATACTATTCAACTTATCTATCCTACTTTGAGATAGCTCCCCTTTGTTATAGTATATCTTTTGTTGTAGACACCATCTACCTAACTTATATCCATTAAAAACCAAACTCTTAGGCACATCGACAATTCCAAAATTATTTTTATACTCAACTAGTTTTTCATAACCCCTATCCCAAAAAGTTTTATTCCCCTTATCACAATATGGGCATCTTTTCTTTTTATCAACAAACTTGTTCAATCTGCATTTAAAGACCTTTCCACATCTCTTATGTAGAATCTCAACTTCCGTTCTTGAATTTGTATATTCTCCAACTAATTCATATTCTCCATTGCTGACTTTGTTAATTCGCTCTCTAGCATCTTCAGTTGTTACAACTGGAGGCCCAGCATAACAAACTCTACAATTTGGCGATTTTATAAATTTCCTGTATCGAGTTGTAAAGGTGTGCCCACAGACTAATGATTGGATTTTTACGGGCATTTCTGCTTTCGTGAATTCAATTAACTCATAAGGCCCTAAAGACTCTATTCGTCTAGCAGCTTCGTCCTCAAATATTATGTTTTCACAAGGACAACGCTTACCTTCATATAAAAATTCTCTAGGTTTTATTTTACTTGTTCGCCCACAAATATGCTCGATGGAAACTACCTTATTCATAGATTCAAACTGAGATGCTAATTCATATTCTGAGTTACCCGCCAGTTGTATCATTTTTTTCATCCGTTCTTGTTCAGATAATCCAATAAAATCTCTAAAATTTCTCCATCCAACATTAAACCCATATGACGTGCTCACAAAAGTTGTTTTGTCTGCATTACGACAATAAGTATTCAAAATGGATATTTGATTCTGTAAAATGTACTCGCTAGAGTTAAATGGTTCCTCTTTAATTGCAAGCAGCTCGCTTAAAACATTAACATCTCCATTACACAGATTATATAAATGGCCTAACAAGTCTCCAGTATTCAAACTAGAAGTAACTGTTATACCCTTATCTTTTAATACACCTTTAATTATTTCAAAGTTAGTTCTAATATTCGCATTCAACAAATCATAAGCAAAATTACTGTAATCAATTTCAGAAGCGGATGTTATTTCAACATAATCATCTAGATTATAAAAACAAGCTTTATTAAGCACCCCAGAATATCGTCTAAGAATGGTCCCGTGTTTGTGACACTTGCAAACCCCACTTAATTGATGTGCTCTATGTAAATAAGGCTCCCCATATAACAAAATATCTTCTTTTAAACAATCAGGACAAACATTTGCTTTATCTATAAATGTGTTTGCTGGAGTATTAATTAAATCAAACGGATAGAATACGTTACTTACAACCTTGGACTGTACTCCTTCCGCCATCGCCAAACATTCATAGCTAAGCGTAGACATTTGTAGATATAAACTTGCTTCATCAACGTCTAGTTGAGCATTCTTATAAAATGTGTCAAATCCGTTACGTACATCAAAAGGAAAAACAGTTTTAGCGCTTACCTGACTGTTCATAGCATAAGCCGACATAAAATTATAAAAGTAGAGTCCATTTAAACTTGCAAGCCTATGTAACCAAGAATAAAGCAATTCATCAGGATATGGTTTTGTCATAACCGGAATTGTAGCCATAAATTACCTCCCTACTCAGATAACCCTAAAAAGTCCTTCATTTGGCTGACACTCATCTCTTTTGATTTTTTAGATGGTGTTCTTACTTTAGGAGCAGCTTTTGTCAAAATATCAAGAGTCAAACGACTTATTTCCCTTTCACTCTTTCCTTCGTTACTTTTTCGACTCATCACCTTATTAAAAGCATTCTGAATCTGCTCATCCGTAAAATCATAAAGTCCACTAATATTAGAAACCACATTGGAAAGTTGTATCTGTGTCTTAGAATGTATGTTTGCATTATCAAGAATTTTCTTTTCAGCCTGTTCCTGCTTTTCTTTATCTAGCATTTCGGCAAGCGTGAGCTCCGCATTCATTTTGATTTTAGCAAGAGCACCTTCCTGCTCATCAACGTTCATATGCTCTAAAACTTTTTGCATATTTGGATAATACTTATTTGCCACACCCCTGATAAACTCAGGAGTAATACTTACTTTTTTCTTTCTTCTGAAATATTCATAATGCATACAGGTATAGATTCCTATCAATTGGTCTACAATTCCCTTGGTCACATCATACAAAGCATCAACGATATCTTTGGTTAATTGCACAGGTTCATCAAACCATTGATATCTAAAAAGACTCTCACATAAGAAAGCAAAATAGTTTTTACTTTCGCAATAGGTACTTCCTTTTATCATTCTTCCAACTCTTCTTGAAGTTCGCAATTCTTTAAACATCTTATCCTTAGCATCTTCAGTCCCAACAACAGCAATAGCCACTTTTGTTCTATTGGAAAGTGTCATCAGACTTTCAAAAGAATTCTCTTTAGTGTGTGAAAAATCAATTAACTGAATCTCATCAAAAACAATAATTCCAACTCCAAAACGTTCTATATACAGCTTCACCTTTTCAGCTTTTTGACCAAGGCTTTTTGTCTTTGCTATTTCCTGAGCATATACAGGAACTATATTTCCAAGAGCCTTGTCTATTGCATCTCCTATTCCTTCGTATAAGGCGGCAAAATTACTATTTGCAACACAGTTGACAACAAGATACACAATTTGAGGAAATCTATCGATTTCATCTCTATGATGCATGATTACCTGAGGGTAATGAGAAACCAAAGTCTTAATAGCGGAAGACTTTCCACACCCAGAATATCCAATTAAAGAAAAACCGGCATTCGTGGCATCAGCAGAATCCCCTGCTAAGATGCTATGACTATTCTGTTTGCAGTTTTCAGAAAAATATTCGACATTTGAATTAATGGACATAATTTGTTTCCTTGCTCTATATGAAGTAACTAGTGCGTTATAGAATTCAAATTCTAACTCTTCATTAAACGGCAATGGAAAACGTAATTTCCTTAAAGCACCTACAGCCAGCATCTTCTCAAACGTGTTCATGCTCTTTACTTCTTCATACCGATAAGATGGAAGACTTCGAGTATATGCAAGTCTTATACTTGCATCTCTTCTTGGAATAGGTAAAGCTTCAATATATGGATTCCCTTTATCTTCATCTAATGCTGCAGGAATATAACGCGCGTCAATGATTTTGTTTTCTCCAAAATCTATATCATCGTATTGCGATACATTATCGTCAATATTTATATAGCCATATTTCATTTTATTATCTCCTAAAAGTTTTCATTAAAATCATCCATAGCTTCTTCCCAGCTACTATATGTTTTGAATTCTTCATTTTTATTGTTATTATCCTTGCTTTCAACTTTTTCTAACAACTTAGCACTATCTGTCTCAATAGTTTGATTTAAATTATTTAAACGCTTTGCAATATTATTTTCTTTTGAAACCAATTGCTTCTGTTCCTCTCTGCTTTCTTTAATATTTTTATCGCTTGAATATGAATCTTTTTTAGCTAAATTCACAATAGATTCATCTACAGAATATAAATACGAACTCAATTGCTCATTATGTACTCTACCCTTAGCATCCATTAATTTCTTACCTTTCTTGAAATCTTCATATTCTTTCCAAGTCATACCATCATAATCAAAATTACCTGTAATTTGAGGATTTAAAATGGCTGTAATCAATTGCCCATCTCTTTTGTAATAAACAGCTCCTACATTTCTTTTATCAATGCGGACCTCGAAAGGTTTCTTTTTTGCCCCTGCTTCAAACATTTCTCTTACAGCAACGGTATCACCTTGTGGTAAATACCATAGTCCATTATAGTTAATACCTTTTTTAGAAATTTTTGCATTTACAGGAGTAAGTAGTTCAAACAAATATTGTGCCTTGTTCATGATTGGGCGAGGCTGTCCGTATTTATTTACCCCATACTTAAACAGTACTGCGGGAATAGGCATAATTTGTTTAGCAATCATATCTTTTGTAACATGATATTTCTCGTTGTATTGCTGATTATGGAAAAGAACAAAGTTAATAACCATTTTAGTGTATTCATGTATTGTTAAAGTAGCTTCTTTATGATGGTTTGAATCATAACGTTTTTCAATTAATCCATAATTTTCCAGGTGTACATTCTGTTGAGAATGCATCTGATGAAACGATTGTTCTACAACACCTTTCAAAGAACCAGTGCCACCAGACACGATTTGTTTCTCTATTCCTAAAGCTACACAAATTCTATCAAAATCCTTGCTTTTGAAATCACTACCTCTATCTATACGAATTCGATTGGGAATAAAGTTTGAAGGCCATAATTCAGAATTTTCAAAACTGATTCCAAATCTCTTGCAGTATTCCTGTTTATCATCACATAAATTTAAAAATAAATTTGTTAAAGCTAAAACGGTGTTATTATCAAAAGCAACCGACATTGCAACGATGCAACGTGTATATACATCAATCATAAAATATACAACAGGTCTACCGACAGTTTGATTTCTATCTAATTCAGAAACCAATGAAACATCTGCTTCTACAGCATCAATTTCAATCATATCTCCAGGTCCAGATACATCTTTTAAAGAATCACTAATCAATAAACGCTTATTATTACGCTGCTCTTGCGCGCTTGTTTTAATTCTATCCTTTTCTTCTGGGGTAATTTTCTTATTTACATAATAGCTAAATTGACGCATTGTTGGACGTTCCGATTCTGGCAGCAAAACCAAAGTGCTGACTCCGTTAATTAATTCCATCCTTGTAAAATGAAGCTTATTCATCTTATCAAAAGCAGTACGCATGCTCTTTGCACGTCCTGATTTATAGTCAGTCAATGCTTCTTCAAAATACCTTTCAATTGTAGAATCAACAATAACTCCTGTCTTTTCAAAATATTTAGGATTAGTCCCAGCTTTTTTTGTATAAGAATATTTTTTTCTCTTTATTGTTTTTAATCTCTTAGTATCAACCAAAGAAGAATCGGCAAATCCGCTTTGAAAATACTTACGACAAATTCTCCAAAACGTATTTCTTGGATATCCGTACTTCTGAATAATTTCATTAATGCCAGCTTTACTTTTAGCTGAAGATAGCTCCTCATAAAGTGGAGCATAACGAGAAACTACTTCCTTAACCATGTTCTTTCTTTTTATATATTCAGAATATGCTTCCTCGGGTAATTGTTGAAAATCAAATACAAATTGCTCACAATCCTCGATTGAATATTCTTTATTATATAGAAAATTCACAATTGTCTTGAAATCAATAACCACAATCAGAAGGGCGGTTATATCTAATTCACACAATGAGCAGAATCCATCAACGATTCCCAATAAACGATATCGTTTTCCGGTTAATTTATCACACAGTATTTGTCCTATTTTTAAATTTTCATCCATTTAAATCTTCTTCCTCCATTAATTCTAAAATCATACAATTCGTTAGTTCTTTATTAGACATATCTACACTAGCTTCTTTGGTAGCAATTTTGTGCTTAATTAGTGATACTTTATCGAAAATGTTTTGTGCATTATAAAAACGAACAACATCTCGAATATTATGTACAAGAGTCAAGTCTGCATCTGTTTTAAAAAGTAAAGTGTACAGTACTCCTTTGGATTCCCAGTATGTCTTTTCTATACAGAGAATTTCCAACATTCTGTCAGTAAGACTTTCTTTGTCTGACTTTACGGAATAAGCATGCAATTTTCCATCTGCTTCAGTTGCTAGAAAATCAATGGTCATTATATATTCATCATTTCCCGGATGTTTAAATCCTAAACTGTCGGCAATCTTAATCGTTTCTTCACGCTCCATTGGAAATTGTTCTCTAATATCTAAATTATTATCATCCCATCTTAAAATGTAATACCAATACGCTTCCCCTTGAGATAAACAATGAATACCTCTACCAGTTTTCCAATCAACAATAACCGAGGTTGTGCCTAAACTGTTAAATTCGCTGGTTGTGATATACGGTTTATAATCTTTTCCTTCTCCCTCACCCATATGTCTTTTCTTTTTTGATGCTGTGCTTAATCTTTTGGACATTTTTTCACCTCCGATTGAATACAAAAAAGAGCGGATTTTCTCTCCGCTCTAAATATAGCATATTTCATTCCATTTTAATTTGTAAATTCAATTTTTTAAAAATTTCGTGCATTCTATTTATATTTGTTGCATTCCATTTATAATTGTCGATTTACAGCTAGGAAACTAGCTCTTATAAGTGTAGTACTCTTTCTTTGATCTCTTGTGTTCTTCCTTGGTTCCAGAACTGAGTTCCAATATATCCACAAGTACGACGAGCCACATTCATTTTTTCTTGGTCACGATTACCACAATTTGGACATTCCCAAACTAATTTGTGGTTTTCATCCTCTACAATTTTGATTTCACCTGTATATCCACATACTTGGCAATAATCCGATTTTGTATTCAATTCCGCATACATAATGTGATTATAAATATGTTTCATAATTGCCAATACTGCATCAATATTATTTTCCATATTTGGAACTTCTACATAACTAATAGCTCCACCTGGAGAAAGTTTTTGGAATTGCGATTCAAATGATAATTTCGTAAACGCATCAATTTCTTCTGTAACATGCACATGATAACTATTTGTGATGTAGTTTTTATCTGTTACATGAGGAATAATTCCAAAACGTTCTTGTAGATGTTTCGAGAATTTAAATGTAGTTGACTCCATTGGAGTTCCATATAATGAGAAATCAATATTTTCTTCAGCCTTCCATTTAGCACATGCATCATTTAAATATTGCATAACTTTTAAACCAAATGAAGTTCCTGGCTCCTCAGTATGAGGGTGTCCAGTCATATAATATACGCATTCACATAATCCGGCATACCCTAATGAAATTGTAGAATATCCACCAAACAATAATTTATCGATTGGTTCGCCTTTTTTCAAACGAGCCAATGCCCCATTTTGCCATAAAATAGGAGCTACATCACTTGGTGTTCCAAGTAATCTTTCATGACGGCACATCAATGCTTTTTTACATAAAGCTAATCTTTCATCCATGATTTTCCAGAATGCTTCTTCATCCTGCTTACTTGAACAAGCCACATCCACTAAGTTCAATGTAACAACACCTTGGTTAAAACGACCGTAGTATTTTGGTTTTCCATTTTCATCTAAATATGTAGTTAAGAATGAACGACATCCCATACATGGATAACAATGACCTTCACCATTCACATCCACTTTCAATTCCAACATTTTCTTTTCAGAAATATAATCTGGAACCATACGCTTAGCTGTACATCTTGCAGCTAACTCAGTTAAATACCAATATTTTGAACCTTCTTCAATATTATTTTCTTCAAGAACATAAATCAATTTAGGGAATGCTGGTGTGATCCAAATACCCTTTTCGTTTTTAACACCCTTGATTCTTTGTTTCAACATCTCTTCAATAATGATAGCCAAATCATCACGAGTTTGTCCTTCAGGCACTTCATTCAAATACATAAATACAGTTACGAAAGGAGCTTGTCCATTTGTCGTCATCAATGTGATGACCTGATATTGAATCATCTGTACACCTTTTTCAATTTCTTTACGAACACGCATCTCTGCCATTTTATTTACTGTATCTTCAGAAGAATCTAGATTTAATGATTCCAATTCCTCTTTTACTTCACGACGCGCTTTTTCTCTTGAAACCTGTACAAAAGGCGCTAAATGAGAAAGTGTAATACTTTGTCCTCCATATTGAGAACTTGCGACTTGTGCAATAATTTGTGTAGCCACATTACATGCAGTTGAGAAACTATGTGGTTTTTCAATCATAGTTTCAGAGATAACTGTTCCATTTTGAAGCATATCCTCCAAATTTACTAAACAACAATTATGCATGTGTTGTGCAAAATAATCTGAATCATGGAAATGAATAATTCCTTGTTCATGAGCTTCCATAACATCTTGAGGCAACAAGAAACGTTTTGTGATATCCTTTGACACTTCACCCGCCATATAATCACGCTGAACACTATTCACCAATGGGTTTTTATTTGAGTTTTCCTGTTTTACTTCTTCATTATTACGCTCAAGTAAAGACATGATTTGTTTATCGGTTGAATTTGCCTTACGAACCAATGCGCGTTCATAACGATACGTAATATAGTTGTGAGCCACCGCAAAACAACGATGCTCCATCAATTCACCCTCAACCATATCCTGAATTTCTTCAACATTTGGACTTCTCTTTAAATTTTCACATTTATCAATAACACTCTGTGTCACAGAACGAATTAATTCATCAGACATTTGATTATGTGTAGTTGCTTTATTGGCTTTTTTGATCGCATTTTCAATTTTCGATGCATCAAAAACGACTTCTTCTCCACTTCTTTTAATTACATTCATACTATTCCTCCTAAAATAGTTGAACCTTCAACTATTTTTAATGACTATCTTAAGTATACTTATATTTTTTTCTAAAACAAGACTTTACATTCCTACAAAATAATGCTTAAGCGATACATAAAGCAAACCGGTTTCTTTATTTTTTAAACTTGACTAATTTGTATAAATTTTTCATTTCCTTGACTATTTTGTGCAACCCTCCTTTATCCATAAGATACCTCTTATACAGACATCATTTATGTCAGTTTTATTTTTTTCAATATTTCATGTTAAATTCACATACACTTGATACAATAGAAGAAAGAAAAGGAGATCATATTATGGATTACAAAATCAAAGGGGATTCCGACTGCCCTATCGTTGAAATCAATTTACAGAATAATGAAACGATAAAAATCGAAAGAGGCTCAATGGCCTACATGTCGAATGTTATAATCGAAGGTAAAATGAACAGCAACAAGAAAGGTCTAGGCGGTGTATTAGGAGCCATCGGACGAAGTCTTACAAGTGGTGAAAGCATGTTTATCACAGAAGCCACTGGTACAAGTCATGATGGTTTACTTGGTATTGCACCTTCCATTCCAGGAAAAATTGTATGTTTAGAAGTCAATTCACAAAATCACTACTATTTAAACAATGGAGCTTTTCTAGCCTGCGATAATAGTGTGAGCTATGAAATGAAAACGCAAAGTGTAGGAAAAGCCTTATTTGGTGGAACAGGTGGATTCTTTGTCATGCATACATTTGGTCAAGGAGACCTTTTAATCAATGCATATGGAGATATCATGGAAATCAATGTAGACGATACACACCCAATCACAATCGACAATGAACATGTTGTCGCATGGGATGATTCTTTAGATTATGAAATCAAGATTGCTTCTGGAACATTTGGATTTACTACTGGTGAAGGTTTAGTCAATGTATTCCACGGCAACGGAAAAGTATACATTCAATCTCGTAACCTTCATTCACTTGCCGATGCATTGACCCCATTCATTCCTCAAACAAAAGACTAAAAAAGCGTGATTTTCACGCCTTTTTATTTACAGCCATCGCCTTTACAATCAATGCAAGATCGAACGCATTTATTGCCCTTTAATTTTTTGAAGCTTTCTTCACTAATTGTATGTTCCATTCGACAAGCTTCTTCTTCTGCAAGAATCGGTTCTACACCCGCATGCAGCAATTGATTTTTAAAATAAACATGTCTTTCATACACTTGAGTTGCCTGTAGTTGACCTTGTTCTGTAAAAAAGATATATCCCGTTTTATCTGTATAAATCAATTCTTTTTCTTTCAAGTCCTTTAAAGCATGTGAAACACTCGGTTTAGAAAAACCTAAAGCCGCAGCTACATCAATAGCACGAACATGGTCTTGTTGAGACTTTAATACATATATTGTTTCTAAATAATCTTCCTGAGATTGTGTTAGTTGCATTTCTATCCCTCCGGTTAGCTTAAACTTACCATAAAAGTATAACAAAATTTCACATAAGATTCAAAACTTTTGCACAAAAATTAAAGTTAATATACACTTATAACGTATTAGAAAATAAAAGGAGAACAAAATATGTTTAAATGTAATAAATTATTAGGCGCATCCCTTGCAGTTGTAATGGGTGTTTCAGCTTGTGCCACAAATGTATTCGCAATCGATACATCTGTCATTGATGAAAAGTGGGGTAAGCCAACCGTTGTATATGGTGGTGGTTTAACGAATGATCAAATTCAAAGTACACGTGATCTATTCGATATCGAAGATACAAATAACGTATATGAAACAAGCGTTGATGCCAATGACTTATACAACTATCTAGGAATTGCAGGTGGCGATACATCTAGCTTGATTTCAAGTGTTATGGTACAAAAACAAGATGCTGGAAAAGGCGTCAAAGTTAAAATCATCACAGAAGATAACATCACAAAAATCACTTCAAACCAATATGCCAATGCCGCCATCACAGCTGGTGTTAGCGATATTGAAATTGATGTAGCTTCGGTTTCAAAAGTAACGGGTGAATCTGCATTAACTGGTGTTTATAAAGCTTTAGAAGCCAATGGCGAAACATTAGATTTAGACCGTACTCAAGTTGCCCAAGATGAACTTGAAACGACAAATGAAATTGCCGAAAATAATGCAGATAATTCAAATTTTGATTCTGGACGCTTAGATCAAGCTATGGTTGAAATCAAACAAGAACTTGCCGAAATCAAAAAAAATCAAGGAAGTGCTGCAACAGCTGAACAAGTCGAACAAGTTGTAACAGACGCTTTAAAGAAATTTAATTTAAGTGACATCATCTCACAAGATGATATTGATAAACTAATTGCGTTTGCCAAGAAGTACCAAAATACTTCAGCCATTGATTCACAAGAAGTATTGGAACAATTAAACAAATTGTCTGGTAATTTAAAAAATCAATTATCTGGGCTTATCAACAAAGCACAATCTGAAGGTTGGTTCGATAAAATCATCAACTTTATCAAAAGCCTGTTTAACTAAAACAAGGAAGTCTTAAGCGACTTCCTTTTCATTTGCCATACGATAAATTTCAAGCATATCCGTTTCATCCAATTCTTTAAATTTTCCGATTGTACGCGTATGCTCAAAACTACACTTATATGTTAATTCGTACAATTCTTGTTCCGTACATTTACGTTTTAATAATTCCTGAATACTTGTAGGCATGCCAATCAATTTAAAGAACTCTTCCATCTTTTCAATTGTATTCAAAGCACAAGACAAAGTATCTGAATCATCCAAGCCAAACACACGATGTCCAAGTTTGGCAAATCGCGTTGGATTTTCCATATATACATGGTTTGCCCAACTATCCCAAATTGCAGCAAGTCCTGCTCCATGTGCTACATTAAACATACCACTCAATTCATGTTCCAATTGATGACAAGCCCAATCTCCTAAAGAACGATCTCCTGTCATATCATTATGCGATACACTGCCTGCCCACATAATTTCAGCTCGAGCCTTTTCATTTGTAGGATCTTCCAAAAGAATCTTTGCGTTTTTGATTACTGTACGAACAACGCTTTCTGCCATTTGATCCACCAAATCCAAAGTATCATAAGGCGTAAAATATCTTTCAAACGTATGCATAATTATATCTGTACATCCACACATTGTTTGATACTTAGATACTGTATATGTTAATTCTGGATTTAAAATAGAAAATTTAAAATATCCATATTCACTACTCAATCCACGTTTTAGATTTCCATCCTCATTTGTGATGACACTCGAATTACTCATTTCACTACCTGTTGCTGATAATGTTAAGATACATCCCATCGGCAAAGCACCCTGTACCTTTTTCTTTCTTGCATAATAATCCCAGACATTACCTTCATTATAAACACCATACGCAATGCCCTTACTTGAATCTAATACACTTCCACCACCAACAGCTAAAATGAAGTCAACACCTTCTTCTTTACAAATTTGAATGCCTTCATTTACCTTTGAAAGTAATGGATTGGCAACTACACCACCACATAAACAATACGCAATATTTTCTTCATCCAACGCCTTTTTTACTCGATCCAAAAGACCAGATTTAATAGCACTTTGTCCACCATAATGAATCAACACTTTCTTTGGACAAAATTCCTTTAAAATCTTTCCAACCCTTTTTTCTTCATCTTTACCAAAATACACTTTTGTAGGTGCATAAAACTTAAAATTTTCCATAATTACCCCTTAAATTCTTTTCATTGAAACAACTTCAATCAACAAGCTAATACCTGCCACAATGAGATAGGCAGCTAAAATATAATTGATGACTAAAGCACTTTGGAAAGGCATTACCATAAAGATAATACCCAATAGCAAATTGACCCAACCTGTTAAACTTAAATAATTGGTATTGATCACTCTAAAAAAACTTAACCGAGAACCCCAAGTGATTTTTTGAATTCCATTCACCAATAAAACAAACGCAAACAAGAACGTCAAAGTACTTACTGTAATCGTGACTGGCATCGTACATAATAAACAACCTAACAAGATGTTTAAGATTCCACTAGCCAACCACATCGCATCTCTAAAGAAGAAAGTTGTTGTGATATACGAATAGATTTCACAAGCACCCCAAACAATCAATCCAATAGCTGCAATAATTTGAATCGTTGTGAATACTTTTTCTGGAAATGCAAAACATAAAATACCAATTAAAATCAAAACCACACTTAATATTATACCTATTCTTTTAATCTTTTTATACCTTTCATTCCATTGTGTTGTGAATTCATCAATATAATCATAATCAGAATCGAACCATTTCATATGTAACATCTCCTTTATGACTTCAGTATATCACCATTTTTAGCACTTTCAACATAACAGTGCTAGACATATTACAATATCTGTCTAATATTGTAAATTTATGTCATCAATGATACACTTTTACTTGTCGAAAAAAGGAGACTTGTATGTTAAAAAAATACTTAATTGTGTTTTTGGTATCAATGGTACCACTCATTGAACTTCGTGGAGCCATTCCTATTGCCGCTGGAATGGGATTGCCATTTGTACAATATTATATTATTGCGATTATTGGAAATATGATTCCTGTTCCATTTATCTATTTCTTTGCCAGAAAGATTCTTGTTTGGGGAGCTGACAAGCCTGTTATTGGAAACTTTTTTACTTGGTGTTTAGAAAAGGGTGAAAAAGGTGGAAAAAAACTACAAGAAACTGCCGGAAAAGGGTTATTTGTTGCCCTACTATTATTTGTAGGTATTCCATTACCTGGAACAGGTGCTTGGACTGGAACACTTGCCGCAAGTATTTTAGATATGGATTTTAAATCAAGCGTACTCGCTGTTATGTTAGGCGTCATTCTTGCAGGTATTATTATGGCTTTAGCAAGTATGGGCTTATTTGGAGCACTTGGAGCACTATTTTAAGTAGTGCTTTTTTTCTTTTGTCTAAAAGAAAAAGGTTTGAAAAAAGATCAAACCCTACTTAAACATATTATGTCTAAAAAAGTATACGGTCGCAACCACACAGGCCAAAATAGCCACAAAGCTTGGGAACCATACAAATGGAAATGGCAACTGCACATTCATTCCGTAGAAACCGAAAATAATATTTGGGATGGCCATTACGATTGTGATTACAGTTAATTTGTTCATGACAATATTCATATTGTTAGAAATAATACTTGCGAATGTATCCATAGTTCCTGCCATTGTATTTGAATAAATATTACACATTTCAATGGCCTGATGAATTTCAATCATGACGTCTTCTAACAAATCCTCATCTTCTTCATACAATTGAATTTGTTTTCCACGCATAATTTTATTTAATGTTACTTCATCCGATTTTAACGAAGTCGAAAAATAAACCAATGATTTTTCTAAACCTAACATTTCAATCAACTCATCATTTTCTACCGATTGATGTAAACGCGTCTCAGCACGACTTGATAAACGATCAATTTGGCGTAGACAAATCAAAAATCTTTGTGAAATACGCAAAGCTAAAAGTAAGAAGAACCTCGTTTTTAAACGCGTATCCATACCTTTGATTCTTCCTTGTGACATTTCTAAAATACTCCAGTTTTCATACAAACTAATTGTGACTACATATCCTTTTAAAATCACAATACCAATTGGCAATGTGGAATAAGTTGAATCAATCGAATCATCATCTTCATTTTCCGCACTTGGATAGTCAAAAATAATCAACAACTGTCTAAAATCATCGTCATAGTCCATATGCGAGCTTTCTTCTTCATCCAGTGAAGATTTGACAAATTCAGGTAAAACACCAATTTGTTCAATCAAATAATTTCTTTCTTCTTCTGTAGGTGCAATCGCATTGATCCAACAGCCTGGTTCTGGTTCTTGAATTTTGCGTGTTCCATCTTCAAATGTTTTATAAAACTCTAACACAATTTGTCCTCCTTATATCTTAAACGAAGACAAATCCCATGTCTCCGAACATATATACATTTTTATTATTAAAATAACTCGGGTCTGGAGACATGTTTCCACCTACTTTCTACTAAAGAATATTGTATCATATTCATGTCAATTTCTTGTAAATTTTCACAAAAAATGACTAGTAAAAACTAGTCATAAGGTTTGTATTCCACTGTTTCTTTGTCAAAATCAATAAACAATTGGAATGCATTACGATCTTTGTCTTCATCCCAGATTTCAACAAACTTAGGTGTAACTTCAATTAGAATTTCTGTATCTACATGTGAATATGCATTGTAGCTTTGCCACAAGAATTCTTTGTATTTCTTTTCAAAAATACGACCAGGTTCATCAATAACCAATCCTAAATTTTTAGCTGTACCTTCTACTTGCACACCATTAAAGCACATAGCTACTCTATCATTTTTGAATAATTGTTGTGTTTTTCTAAAGTTTTTATCTGTCTTAAAATAAATTTTATCATTGTAGAAAACACAACTTACATTTCTTACCATAGGATAATCATCTACACAGCTTGCCAAAGCCATGATTTTATAATCTCCTAATTTTTCATCCATAATTTTTTTTGCTTCTAAAAGTTCCATTTTTCTTTTAACCTTTCATTACTAATATTAAAACAACAATTGACACAATAATAAATGCACTCACAATTCCAACATCTTTTGTAAGAGTTTCATTTGTGTTCGATTGAGGAACAAACTGTGTATTTCTCAATGCGTTTACAAGTGGTTTGTAAATCAACATCGCACATGCAGCATTTAATGTACACTTAATAATATTGAATGGAACAATACCTGGAAGTAACATACCAACGACTGCACTTCTTGGCATTTGATAATAAATTGGAGTAATAATATAGTTCCATAAAGTCATACTCAATGTGCAACATACAGTTCCTAATACCAAACCTGCAATGGCTCCTTTTTTAGAATGTTTATATTTGTAGATGCAAGCAGCCACACAAGCGAATGTACAAGTAGAAATCACATTCATCAAAACATCTAATAAGTTTCCTCCACGGAATACAATTTCTAAAAATGAACACAATAGACTCATAATAAAGGATGTCATAGGACCATAGATAAAGCCTGCAATCACAATAATGATATCTTTTGGATCGTAGCTTAGAAAAGATACGGCTGGTACAATTGGAAATTGTATCAATAAATTTAAAACCATTGCCATCGCACTTAAGATTGCAATGGTTGTTAGTTTCTTTGTTGAACTCATAAATCATCAATCCCTTCATATATCAACTAAAAAACGTGCCTAAAGAAAATCCTCTAGGCGCGTTTAAATATACAAAAGAATATATAAAAACATCTTCTTCCATCCAGACTATACTGTCGCCACTAGAATTTCACCAGTTCCTGCAAAATGCTCGCGGGGTTTACCGCCGATAGGGAATTTCACCCAACCCTGAAGATTTAATTTATGCAAATTAAGTATACACTTGTTTTAGATAAAAAAAAAGAGCAATTTTTTTGCTCTTTATGGTTTCTTAAATCATAAGCCATGTTCTGTTCCACTTACGTGGTGACAGTCATTTATCTATAGCAATGCTATCCAGCCTTCCTTTCGTTTCATTCCAGCCAGTTCCCCTACCAAATTTGGGTTTCTCGCTTGTGGGGTTTACCCGTTCCACCCTATACGTTTCCATATAGATTCGTCTCTGTGGCACTTTTAAAGTTTGTTTACATAGTTTCCCTTAGCAAACAAAACAGCCGTCAAGTAAAAACTTGCCTAGACTTATTTATTCATCTAGCACAAACACTACAATCATCACAGATTGTGCGAGCATGGACTTTCCTCTAACTATCTAAGTAGCCAGCGACTGTCGATTTAATACCTATTCTTCACTTTGATTGAATACAGCTTTTTCCAAACGTGCAATACGTTTTAAGATATCCACTGTGTTGCTACTTCCATTCACAAAATCAGAATTTACTTTTTCATTCAAGTTTTCATTCTCACTTTGTAGTGCAAACAATTGTTGCTGCAACTCTTTAATTTTTTCTTCATAACGAGTCACTGCAGCACCTAATTCTTCTACTTTTTCATCGTATTTCTGATAGTCTTCAATGACCATATCTAGAAATTCATCTACTTCAGCAGGGGCATATCCCTTCAAGTCTACATGAAATTCTTTTTCATAAATTTCTTGCGCTGTCAAATTCATATCTGTTGCCATATATATAGTCCCCCTATATCTACTTAGATATTATGAAGGTTTTAACAGAAAAAATCAACTCTGAGTTTTGAGTTTCATTGAATGTTCACTCTTTTTCATATATAATGTTCCTGATGAGCACTATTAAATATCCGAATGGAATTTCGACCATAAATACAATGCAATCAAAGAGTTATAGTTCAAGAGGTATGCGCCTTGAGAATGATATAAATGACTCCAATAAATATTATCGGGAGCTTGATAAAGCTTTGATTTATAAAAAGCCTACGCCGGTTCAAGTTGTTCATGTTGATTATCCGAAAAGGCAACGTGCAAAAATTACTGAGGCTTATTATAAAACGCCATCTACAACCGATTATAATGGTGTATATCGAGGTAAATATATTGATTTTGAAGCAAAGGAAACCAAAAACAAAACGAGTTTCCCACTCTTTATGATTCATCCTCACCAAATCAAACACCTAAAAAAAGTTGTATTTCATGGAGGTATTGGTTTTTTTATCATTCGATTCAATTACCATAATGAAACCTATCTTGTAGATTCAAAGATGCTCATAGATAAAATCGAAAATATAGATAAAAGTTCCATACCTTATACTTGGTTTCAAAATCATGGAACTCTTATTCAAGAAGGATTATATCCTAGGTTAGCGTATTTAAAAGTTTTAGATGAACTCTATTTTAAGGAGGATAAGTAAATGGCCCAACCACAAAATGAACAAAAAAAGCCAACAGCGCCAAAGACAAACAGAAGAAAATTAGATATATGGAATAAACTTGCCGTAAGTATCCTATCTATATTCTTAGTTGGATGTATATCTGTATTCTTTGTACTTGTGAATATTATTAATGATCCAGATGGCATGCGTTTTTCACAAGACGGCTTAACAACATTGTCCAATTCAAGATTATATGACTCTTCAGGAAATTTATTTTATGAACTCGGTGATGAAATCCGTGAAGACGTTACATATTCACAGATTCCACAATCGGTAGTGGATGCCTTCCTTTCTATTGAAGATTCACGTTTCTTTGATCACAACGGATTTGACTTGCCACGATTCTTAAAATCCGCAATGGCAAACTTAAAATCTGGTAGTTTTTCACAAGGTGGTTCAACCCTAACTATGCAGATGATTGATAATGCATTTACGAAAAACCAAGAAAAAAAGATTGAAACGGAACAAGACTCTGTTTCAACAGTTCAAAAGTTAAAATTAAAAGTACAAGAAATCTACTTATCTTTAATTGCTGAACAAAGTATCAACAAAGAACAAATATTTGAATATTATGTAAACCGAATTTGGTTTGGTTCCGGAAACAATACGCGTGGTATTCAAAAAGCAGCACAATACTTCTTTAATAAAGACGTATCCCAATTAAACTTAGGTGAAGCTGCATTCTTAGCTGGTTGTATCAATGCGCCAGACACATATAACCCATTAAACAATTTAAACGAAGCTAATACGACAACAGATCACTTGAAAGCAGCTCAAAATCGACGTAATGTGACTTTGGAATTAATGATGCAACATGGATATATTACAGAAGAAGAATATAATCTTGCTTCAAATCAAGACATATCTTTCTCTTTACAATATATTGAAAGAACAAGTGATGATCCAAACCAAGCTTATATTACCCAAACACTTAGTGAAGTTATGGAATTGACCGGACAAGATCCTGCCATTATTCCAATGGATATCTATACCGCATTAAATCAAGATGCTCAAAAACAAGCCGATGAAATCTGTAATGGTAATATCGTACAATATCCAGATGAAGCATTTGATGTAGGTTTCTCAATGATTGAAAATGATACAGGAGAAATCATTGCGGTAGGACCTGGACGCCGTTACCACTCTGACTCTGTTAAAATTGATAACTCAACAGATTCAAAACAACCTGGTTCAACAATGAAACCATTGCTTGCCTATTCAAGTACATTTGATATTCTTGGCTGGTCTACAGTTCACCAGGTAAACGATAAGAAAAAGGATTATTGGAAGAATGGTTCTTATGCACCAGTAAACCCAGATGGTAAATACAATGGTAAAATGAGTTTGCAAGACGCATTAGGCGTATCAAAAAATACAACAGCCGCGCAAGCTATGATTGATTTAGTAACAGCCAAAGGCTATGATTACTGGATCGATTTCTGTAAGAAGCTTGGTTATGATGAAGATGTAGCTAATGCATTCAATGAACAATATGCGATTGGTGGTTCTGGAATGTATGCGAGCACTGTCCAACAAGCAAGTGCCTACTCTATGCTTGCCAATGGTGGTAAACGTGTAGATGCCCATAGAATTCGTAAAATTATTCGTAGATCTGATAAAAAAGAATTTGAAACAAAAGCTCAAACACATGAATTAATTAGTGAACAAGCCGCTTGGATGATGTCGCAATTGCTTGAAAAAGTTGTTAGTGGTGGCTACAACAACTACAACAACATCCTAATGAGTAATTATACAGTTTATGGTAAATCAGGAACTTCCGATTGGCAAAACGAAGGTGCTCAATATGGTATTCCTGCTGGTACCGCAAAAGATGAATGGTCTTTAGGTTATACAAACAAATATACGATTGCTTGCTGGAGTGGATATACAACAGAATATATTCAACAAGGCTACTACATTACAATCTATGATTTAAATGTTGCGACTGCATTCCATATTTCTCACTATATGTTAGATTACATGCAAAAATATGCGACATATTCAGCTATTGAAAGACCAAGTGGTATTTCCGATTATAAGAACGGATATATCAAAGATGAGTTTAAATCAAAAGGTGATACAGCTTCTGAAAGCACAGACGCACAAGAAGCATGTGTTGCCGATGGTGGTGAATGGGATGAAGAAGCTGGAACTTGTAAGAAAGCTGACGATGAAGAAAAAGAAGCATGTGTTGCCGATGGCGGAACATGGGATGGAACTACTTGTAAAAAAGAAGATACAGAAACCAACGATGCAGAAACAACATGTGTAAATAATGGTGGTACTTGGGATGGAAGTGCTTGTACATATCCAACTACACCAGATCCTGAACCAACACCAGATCCTGAACCAACACCAACACCAGATCCTGAAAATCCAACAGGATATGTCTGGTATGATCGAAGAAATTTATATAACATATTTGATAGACTTTAGTAAAAGTGCTCAATTGAGCACTTTTTTTGTATACAAAAAAACAGGGATAATCATTTCCCTGTTTCAAGTATCGTATTCGCAATTTGAAGTTGTTGATTGCTTGGCGTTGGTATTCCTTCTAAAGGATATTCTAAACCTAATTCTTTCCATTTGTAAGCTCCTAACGTATGGTATGGAAGGACTTCCACTCTTTCTACATTTTTTAATTGAGCAACAAATTGATGTAGTCTTTTTAAATATACTTCATCCGTATTAATAGTTGGCACTAACACATGACGAATCCATACAGGTTTTTGAATGTCTGATAAATATTTAGCGAATTCTAAAATATTTTGATTGGTATGCCTAGTTAATTCTTTATGCGCCTTTTCATCAATATGTTTAATATCTAATAGAACTAAATCTGTAACTTTCATAAGTTGTTTAAATTTAGAAAAGAAAGGTTCTTCAAAAGTAAAGGGCTGTCCACAAGTATCTAAAGTTGTATGGACCCCTTCTTTTTTGGCCTGTGTAAAAAGTTCAATCAAAAAATCAATTTGAAGAAGTGGTTCTCCACCACTGACAGTAATACCTCCATTTTCTTTCCAGTAAGGACGATATCGCAAAGCTTTCTTTAAAACAGCCTCAGCACTTTGATCGGGTTCTTTTACTTTCCAAGTATCCGCATTGTGACAAAACTTACAACGCATATGACACCCTTGCATAAAAATGACATATCTTACGCCTGGCCCATCTACAAGGCCAAATGTTTCAATTGAATGAATAGCTCCTAACATCCTGTCCTCCTAACTAGAAAGAGCCTTATTAAAGGCTCTTATGACATGTACGACTAATAACATCTAATTGTTGTTCACGAGTTAAATCAATAAATTTAACAGCATAACCAGAAACTCGAATTGTAAAGTTAGCATATTCCTCTTTTTCTGGATGTTCCATCGCATCTTTTAATTTTTCTACACCAAATACATTCACATTCAAGTGGTGAGCACCCTGATCAAAGTATCCATCTAATACATTGACTAAGTTATTCACTCTTTCCTCTTCACTATGACCCAACGCATCCGGATTGATTGTTTGCGTATTACTAATTCCGTCTAATGCATATTCATAAGGAAGTTTTGCGACAGAATTTAATGAAGCAAGCAATCCATTTTGTTCTGCACCATAAGCAGGGTTAGCACCTGGTGATAATGGCTCCCCAGCTTTTCTTCCATCAGGCAAAGCACCAGTAGCTTTACCATATACAACATTTGAAGTAATTGTAAGAATTGAAGTTGTTGGTTCACTATCACGATATGTGTGGTGTTTTTCAATCTTACGCATAAATGTCTTTAATAACCATACGGCAATTTCATCCGCACGATCATCATCATTTCCATAGCGAGGGAAATCCCCTTCAATTTCATAGTCAACAACCAATCCATCTTCATCACGAATTGTCTTAACCTTTGCATATTTAATGGCACTCAATGAATCCACTACATGTGAGAATCCGGCAATACCTGTTGCGAAAGTTCTACGAACATCTGTATCAATTAAAGCCATTTGACTTGCTTCATAATAATATTTATCATGCATATACTGAATTAAGTTCAAGATATTTACATATAAACCTGATAACCAATCCATCATGATATCGTACTTATGCATAACTTCATCATAATCCAAATATTCACTTGTGATTGGTTTATATTCTGGACCCACTTGAACTTTTGTCTTTTCATCTACACCACCATTGATCGCATATAATAAACATTTAGCTAAGTTTGCACGAGCTCCAAAGAACTGCATTTCTTTACCTGTTTGCGTTGCACTTACACAGCAACAAACCGCATAATCATCACCCCATACAGGACGCATTACATCATCATTTTCATATTGAACACTACTTGTATCAATACTTACTTTTGAAGCATATTTCTTGAATGGTTCTGGTAAATTTGAAGAATATAGTACAGTCAAGTTTGGTTCTGGACTTGGTCCCATATTTTCAAGTGTATGCAAGAAACGGAAACATGTTTTAGTAACCATGCTTCTTCCATCCATACCTAAACCACCAATATCTAGCGTTGCCCAAACTGGATCGCCCGAAAATAATTGGTTGTAGCTAGGAATTCTGGCAAACTTAACCATTCTAAATTTCATAGTTAAATGGTCTACGATTTCTTGAATTTCACTTTCGGTAAATACACCATTTTCTAAATCTCTTTCAAAATAAATGTCTAAGAAAGTCGAAATACGACCAACAGACATAGCTGCACCATTTTGTGTTTTAATAGCTGCTAAATATCCAAAATATAGCCATTGTACAGCTTCTAAAGAGTTTTTAGCAGGTTGAGAAATATCATATCCATAGCTTGCTGCCATGACTTTCATTTCTTTTAACGCCTTGATTTGTTCCGCCAATTCTTCACGCTGACGAATCACATCATCGCTCATTGTTCCATCGCCACAAT
>ERZ857745.976-NODE-976-length-38175-cov-5.593573_pt1 | contig 38175 bp, 29 predicted proteins | sample MGYA00519699_ERZ857745 | MGnify/ENA primary metagenome ERZ857745 (study PRJEB31778, sample SAMEA3449357) | human gut metagenome | biome: human gut; feature: human-associated habitat; material: faeces | place: United Kingdom | collected 2010/2012 ... | reverse complement strand
GAACGCGCTTTTCTGAAGAAAAGCTGAGCAAAAGACTTTAATAGCCCTTAAATAAAAATAAAGCTGTTGGCAACTCTCTGCCGCCAGCTTGTACCGTCCGCAGTCAAACAGCAGGACTGCGAACTCAGATATAAACAGGTGCCGAAGTAAACTATGGAAGTTGTGTACTATGGGTAGCCTTGGTGAATGAAATTGTTTTGCAACAGTGAAATAAAAATTTCACTTTGTATCGGCAAAACAGAACCGAATTTTTACTCCGCACCGACGAAACACAAAACTATAATTCAGCAAAGTCATCTTGCCGAAGGCAAGCTGGGCAGAAAAATAAGTCCTGTTGACTGTATAATAACAATAAAAATCAACACTTGCGCACCCCAAATAAAGTTTACGCATACCGCAACGTGACATGGCATAAAAGTCTGGCATTATGTCAACCAACCCGTGTTTAGAAACCAGCCCCATCCGCGCGCCTGTCGCGCGGCGATTTCGCAACACAATTTTGTGGACAATGCGAAACGAGAGTTTTTTGAAATTTCGGAGGGGTAGTATGTTTTGGAAGGCGAAATCCTCCACGTAGCCACGCTTTCGCGGCGGCGTTTGAGCCGCGAAAATCTTTTGTTTACACTCTTTAGAGCGCCCGTCTTTTCGATTCCGAAAAGCGGAGATACAAAGTTGCACTTTGAAGAATATTTTCCGTTTCCGCCCAAATAAGCAAAAAAATCTCATGCCACCTGTAACCTTTTCCTTGTATGCGGTATAAACATAGTAGCTTTTCCGTAAAAAAGAGCAAAATCAGAGAGGAGCAAAAAAAATGCCCGAATTCGAGGCGCTTTATAATGAATATTATAACAGAATCTACGCTTTTCTCTATAAAATCTGCCGCGACCGTGAAATATGCGAGGATATGACCCAGGAAGCTTTTTTCGAGGCATATAAATCGCTGCATAAATATAACGGTACGTGTACAATGTTCACGTTTCTCGCGGCAATAGCTAAAAATGTCTGCTATAAATATCTGAGAAAAAGAAAGATCGAGTATGTTGATATAGATCTGCTCTCGGAAACCTGTTCGTCGGGCGAAACGCCGGAAAGCGCGTGTATGAGAAATTTTTACTCAGATTCCGTCAAAAACGCCGTGTCAAAGCTTCCGCAGAAATACCGCGACGTCGTAGTGCTGCGTACCTATGCCGATATGCCGTTCTCGGAAATATCAAAAACTCTCGGAATTACCGAAAATTCCGCAAAGGTTATCTATCATAGAGCCAAAAAAACTCTCAAGGAGGAACTTTTTGATGTCTGTAACCTGTGATACCGCAAGAGATCTGATTCCGCTTTGCGCCGATAATACCGCGTGCGCCGATTCGGTTGCTCTTGTTGAGGAACATATCAAAATTTGCCCGGATTGCGCAAAATTTTATGAAGAATGTAAGAACGATCCGTCCTGCATACAAAAAAGCAGTAATTTTAACACGTCTGAAAGTGCAGATAAAAGCCCGTCTTCCGAGGATCATAAAAACAGCGGCGAAAAACTCAAAAAAAACTTTGCAAAGCTTTCAAGACGGCTGCGTATCATGCGTAATATCAGAATCGCCGCAATGATGGTGCTTTCCGCGGCGGCACTTGTCTGTATCGCACATGATATCGTAACAATACTTACTTTTTCAAATAAGGTCAAAAAAACACTTCACACTCCGCTTCTCGCACAGCGTTTCGGCAAATAAGCAACGGCGCTTGGCGGAGAATATTTCTGAACGGGAGAAAGAAAAATGTCGCTTGTATATGACGTAAGAAATTTGTGTACCATAAGAGAACTGCTTGAAACAAGCGCGGATCTCTATGCCGAAAACGACGCGTTTATCGTCAAGGAAAAAAACGGCGATCACAGGCACGTAACCTATGCGTCGCTGCTCAAAAACGTTAAGGCTCTTGCGGTTTATCTCAACAGCAGGGGACTTTCGGGACAAAAAATCGCCGTAATGGGCAAAAACAGCTATGAATGGGCGCTGACGTACCTTGCGGTAACGTCGGGCGTCGGCGTGATCGTACCCGTAGATAAAGAGCTTAAAAGCCCTGAGGTAAATAATATACTTACAATGTCTGACGCGGCGGCTGTTATGTATTCGCCCGATGTTGCGGCAACTATTGACGGCTGCGGTGCGGACTGCGAGAGAATTTCCACTGAAAACATACCGTCCTTTATAGAACAGGGAAATGAGCTTATCGAAAACGGCGACAGGTCGTGGGAAAACCATAAAATCGATCCGTTTGCACTCGGTTCTCTCATATACACGTCGGGAACGACGGGCGTTGCAAAGGGCGTTATGCTCAGTCAGTACAACATTTGCTCGGACATAATCGGCACAAGAAAAGAAGTTTTTATTACGCCGGAGGACAGAACTTTAAGCGTTCTGCCGCTGCATCACACATACGAATGTACGCTCGGGTTGCTTGCCATGCTTTATTCGGGCGCGTGCATCTGTTTTGCGTCGAGCCTGCTGCGCGTTGTCAGCGAGTTCAAAGAGTACAAGCCGACGGTATTTCTTGCTGTTCCGCAGCTTGTAAAGGCAATGCACAACGGAATAATCAAGAAGATAAGCGAGGTCAAGGGCGGAATGCTGTTCCTCAACGTCGGCAAAACGCTCACCACGCTTTCGGGCAGATTTGCACCGCAGGTAGCTCCGCACATTTTCAAGAGCGTACACGAGGCGTTCGGCGGAAAGCTCAAAACCATACTTGTGGGAGCCGCGGCGCTTGAGCCTGCGATATTCCGCGACTTTGAAAAGTTCGGATTTAAGATGTACAACGGCTACGGACTTACCGAAACGTCGCCTCTCTGCATACTTCATCACGACGACATGAGAAAAGCCGACACTGTGGGACTTCCGATGAGCGGAGTTTCGGTAAAGCTTATAAACTGCAACGAAGAGGGCGTCGGCGAGATAGCCGTAAAGGGTCCGATAGTCATGCTCGGATACTACAACGATGAAAAGCGCACGCGCGAGGCGTTTGATGACGACGGATATTTTCTCACCGGCGATCTCGGCATGATCGACAAGGAGTCGGGGCAGTACAAGATAGTCGGAAGAATAAAGAACATGATCGTAACCGATAACGGAAAGAAGATATTCCCTGAGGAGATCGAGTATCTGCTTGAGCCGTGCAAGTCGGTAAAGGAATGTGTTGCATACGGCGACGTTCAGGAGGACGGTTCGACGGTTGTTGCGGTAAAGATTTACCCGGATTTTGACGAGCTTGAAACGCACGGGATTTACAAAGAGCTTCCGGATTCCGACACGCTTATGCAGGAATACTTCTTAAAGATAATCAAGGAGACTGTGAACAGGCGCTTACCGAACTACAAGGCTGTACGCAAGGTTTCCATAAGATACACCGAGTTTGAAAAGACCACGACGCACAAGATCAAGAGGTGACGCAGGATTAATTTTTGCCTATTTGGGGCGGAAACGGGTTAATTTCTTCAAAGTGCAGCCTTGCACTGACGCTTTTCTGCGGAGAAAAGTCCTCCTGCAAGGAAAAAGTCCCCTGCGAGGATAAACCGTTCAAGGGACTACTCGCCCCTTGACAATCCCCCGACGGGAGGATTTCACTCTAAAGAGTGTAAATGCCCTAAACTCAGATTTTTGCGCCTTAATTATCCTCACAAGCGTGACCGCACTGCTATCACGGTACGTCCATGTAACTTACGGCAAAATCGCCGCGCGACAGGCGCGCGGATGGGGTTGGTATCTAAGTAAAGCTTATTTATCTCAGCTTCAACTCTTATGCCGTGTCACGTTGCGGTCTGCGTAAACTGTGTTTAAGGCTAAAAAGTGCATTTTTATGCGTTATTACGCAGTCAACAGGACTTATTTTTGCGCCCGGCTCGCTTGCGCGAGATGACTTTTACAAATGTTACTTTTATGTTTAGCAAAAAACTCCGTGCAAAGTTAAATCCAACGCACAGAGTTATCTTTTTTATTATTATTCTTGGTTGCCATAGCTTGCTTCGGCACCTGTTCAGATCTGAGTTCGCAGTCCTGCTGTTCGACTGCGAACGGAACATGCTGGCGGCAGAGAATATCCCATAATTCTTTTCTAAATTAAGGACTGCCGTTTTCTTTGCAGCTTTCTTTTTAAAAAGAAAGCGCGTACCCCTAAAGCGCGTATTCTTGCGCGTCCTCGTTCTCAGCTCAGGAATTCTTCGATTTCGGCGGTAGTCATATCATTGTGGAGAGCGAGATTTACTGAAAAAGCGACGAGTTTGGCGGCGTCGCGTACGATATGATCGGTGTCTTTGGGTGTGACGAAAAAAGCGGACGGATTTTCCGCGAGCAGCTTTTCTGCGTCGGCAAAGCTTTCGGAATTTTCGCTTTTTTGAGCGGCGTCGGAGAGAATATCGAGAGCAAGCGTCTGTGCGTCAACGACGGTAGGCACGCCTATCGCAATTACCGGTATTCCGAGACTTTCGCGGCTCAGCGCGCTTCTCGCATTGTTTACGCCCGAACCGGGACTTATTCCGCTGTCGCATATCTGTATCGTTGTTCCGAGACGCGAGAGTTTACGCGAGGCAAGTGCGTCTGCGACTATCGCAAAATCGGGACGCGCTCTTTTAATTATGCCCTCAATTATTTTTGCACCCTCTATTCCCGTCTTTGCAAGCACGCCCGGAACCGCGCACATTGTCTGCCGCAGTCCGAGTGAAGAAAATAAGTCGGGATCGCTTGATTTTATGTGATTTGTCACAATAAAGTTTTCCGCTGCAAGGGGGCCGAATGCGTCGGCAGTGATACCGGCGTTTCCCATGCCGCAGAAAAGGCACGAACCGCGTTCGGGTATGAACGAACGTATTATCCCTGCCGTAACTTCGGCTGCATTGTCAAAGGCTTGGCGGTCGTAACTCCATATTTTTCCGGCGTTTACCGTGACGTATCGCCCGCAGGGCTTTGAAAGAGTACGCGAACCTGTTTCGTTTGTTATAATCAGCTCTTCAATAATAAGACCGCTTTTTTCATAACTTGCGGTTATAATTCCGTCGGAAGTGTCGCCTTTTTCGGCGGAATACGCCCGTGCTTCGACGGCAAGATCGGTGCGGACTGTGTATTTTGTACGAAATTCTTTCATTTTTATCTCCTTGCAGGCGCAAATATTGAAAAAGTTGTTAAAAATGCGCATAGGGTATTGTATTTTGGATAAAACCGTGGTAAAATACATAAAAGTAAATGTATCAGTATGTCTTTAGGACGTGCTAAAATAACAGGGAGGTGAACACTTTGCCGAATATCAAGTCAGCTAAGAAGAGAGTTAAGGTTACAGAAGCAAAGACTCTTCAGAATCAGATGTTCAAGACAAGTCTCAAAACAGCTTTGAAGAAGTTTGAAAAGGCTGTTGAGGCAGGCGATAAGGCAGCAGCCGAGGTTAGCTACAAAGAAGCAGTAAGCAAACTCGATAAGGCAGTTGCAAAGGGCACTCTGCATATCAATGCAGCAGCAAGAAAAAAAGGCCAGTTTACAGTTAAGCTCAACGCTATGAAGTAATAAGGCAAAAAGCAAATTTCGGATCGGTAATGCCGGTCCTTTTTTGCGCCCTTTTTTCCGTACTGCGCACACATATCAGAACAGCGTGCCGAACGAAACGCCCTCGTTGTGGCGTATTTGTTTCAGAACGTCCTTGGCTTCCGCAAGGCTTGCAAGATATGAGGAATAGTCCTCGGAGTCAAAGTATTCTATCGTGGGTAAAAGATTGTCGGTAAACTCCGCGGAAACGTCGTGGCTGAGAGTGATGTAGATATACTGCTCCCATGAAAGCCAGCGTTCTTTTATCCTGTCAAGATTTTCTGAATATTCCTTCCTTTCGGAAACGCTCATTTCGGAAAGCTTTTTTTCGGAATCGGGCATCTTGTCAAGGCGTGAGTCTATGTCGGAAAACAGGTTTGAAAGAAGAACCGAATTTACAATTACAAACGCGACAACAATAAGGAAAAGCACGGCGGATTTAATTAAAGTTTTCATGAGGATTTTTTCTCCTTTTGTACGAGAGTTACCTTGTTTAAGTCGTCAACGCCGAGATAGAATACGTCGGATACGCTTTTGCAGCCGTTTTTTGAAAGCTGAGAATTAAGCCACTTGAAATCGAATCCCAGACGGTTCATTGCCGCGGCGTTTAACACTCCGTCCGAGATTATAATGTGCTCCGCACCCGATTCCTCCACCGCGACGCACAGCTCTTTTGCCGTGGGCGGACGTTCGGTGCATTTCGGAATTACGCTTATGTTTCCGCTCGGTTCGAGTATCGCATAGTATACCGATGAAATGTCGGAATATCCGAGAACGCGCAGAGACGACAGCAGCTCTTCAAGCGTAAGACGCGATTCGCACAGCTCTTTTTGGTTTAACTTGCCCTTGTCGATAAGCACAGCCGGTACCCCCGAAAACGCACGGCGCACTTTCCGCGATTTTAAGCATAAAAGCGATAAAAATACCTCAAGACATATCAGCGTCACCGTCGGAATAATGCCGTATAACAAGGGAATGTTGTTGTTTGTAATGGGAATAGACGCAAGCTCGGAGATCATGAACGTCGTTACAAGCTCGGTCAGTTCAAGCTGTCCGACTTCGCGTTTTCCCGAAACTCTCATCAGCAGTACGATAAGAATGTACAGCACAAGCGTGCGTATAAATACGTTTGCCAAAGTTTTTTTCCTCCTGCGGTTTGCTTTTTGCTTAGTATTTGCCAAAGCGCCGCGATTATTCCGTTTCGCACATAAATAAAAAAGCCGGCGTAAAGCCGGCGGCAGACTGCTGCAAAGTCTGTATGATTTTAAAAAATTGAAAAATACGGGGACACGCGCCGCGGATTTTTCTCCGATAGATTCGCGAGTGTCGGAAAGCGTCAGCTTTTTGGCATGAGGCGCGAGCGCACGAATCTGTTTCATGTCGTAAAACGTAGTTTTGCGGCATGTTTAAGCCGGCGTAAAGCCGGCAAAATGCTTGTGCAAATGATTATTCAATGTTCTCGGTAATGTGCGGCGTAAATTTTCCCTCAAGCAGACCCTTGTCGGAGTATGCCTTTATGCTTTTGGCGATTATCGGCAGACAGGAACGCGTGTAGATCTTGGTTCTCGACGGAAAGTCCGCACAGTCGAACAGCGTGTACATTGCGCTCTCAAGCGTTTCGTATATCTGAAGCGCCGTTGCGCCGTCAAAGGTCACGCAGAGCGTTTCGGCCTCATCGGGCGTAAGCGTGGTTTTGTCAAACGGATTTCCCAACAGCGACTGGCAAAGGCTCATAAACAGAACGTCGGTGTAGATGTTCACCGGGACTGCCGCATACATCGGATCCGTGCGCAGCATATATTCGTGTACTTCTCTGTGGTCAAACCGCGTGAGAAAAGCGTTTTCGGCTTCGGCATACGTAAGATATTTTTCAATGAATTCTATTCCGTAAAGCGACGGTCTTTCAAAGCATAACGGATAGTCGGCGGTTATGTGTATCTCGTGTGCCGAGAATACGGGTTCGTACAGCTTGAAAAAGCTGTTTATGCCGTCCTTTAAGGTCGAGTAGTAAAAGTCGTTGGGCGTTTTGAACATATTGTCCGTGATGCTTTTGTGCAATATGCGGCATACGCCGAGCTTGCGTTTTATTCTGGCAAGACCCCTGTCGAAAAGTTCTCTCGCATTTGTGCTTTTTAACAGCTCTACGGCATTTTCCGGAGACGGGCACGCCTTTAATGTCAGAGAAATAACGTACATTGCCGATTCAAGCAGCTCTTTTGCCTTTTCGGTTCTGACCGAACTGCTTCTGCCGCGCGTGTATCTGTCGGTTATCTCGGCAAGCAAATTCATGAGATTGTTTTGAAAATCCGAAAGAAACGCGTCGGTGATAAGTCCGCATTCGTAGGCGGAATATAAAAGAGAGGGCAGATATTTTCGCTTGTCGAGAGAGTCGGGATCAATGCTGTGAAGGATGTCGGGCGAGTTGTTCATGCTTACATTTCCTCCGTATCCGGCTTGAAGGACGAAAGTCTGCCGCCGTTGTTTAAGTGCATGGCAAGCTGCGTAAGCTCGCGCGTTTCGAGAAGCTCGGTGCTGCCGGCACAGGTGGAGTCGAAATACTTTTTCATGAAGTTTATAAGCTGTCTGTCTGAGAGCAGCTCGCTCGTTTCGTTTTTGAAATCGTAGAAAATGCGTATAAGCTCGTGCAGCGTCTGCTCATAGTTCTCCTGTATTATGTACGGAGAGTCGGAAAACGCCGAAATAAGATCCGACGTGCTTTTTGAACCGAATTCTATGCGTCCCGAATCCTTTAAGCTTTCGGCGCGCGTTTCGGCAAGCCTCAGAGCCTGTTCTTCGGATAGGATAAGTCCGTGTTCGCGCGTTTTTTTGTTGCATTTGAGTATGTCTGCGGCAACGCGCTTGTTTGCAGTCTGCAAGGAGCTGTGATAAAACGGTAAGATTGAAAAGTCACTCACGGGAAATCACCTCTGCATTTGTATAATAGTCAAAAAACATATCTTTTATCAGTATACCACTATTTTAAAATATATACAAGTGGAAAATTTTTATCACGAATGTATAAGAAACAAATATGTGAACAGAGGGCGTTTTTTCATACTCAAAAAAACAATTTTTACGTAACAAAAATATGTTGAATACGCGCGTTCAGGCGTGATAAACTAAAACCGAGGCAAACGGCAGAATAAATATAAAGGAGAATTGAAATGTATACAGCGTCAACTGAAAGATACGGCTCCATGAACTATCGCAGAACCGGACAAAGCGGACTGAAACTTCCTGAAGTTTCGCTCGGTCTGTGGCATAATTTCGGAGACACGTCGAATTACGAAAACATGAAACAGCTTTGCTTTACGGCGTTTGACAACGGCATTACACATTTTGATCTTGCCAATAACTACGGCCCTCAGCCGGGAAGCGCGGAAAAGAATTTCGGTAAGATTTTGCGTGAAGAGCTTTATCCTTACCGCGACGAAATGATAATAAGCACAAAGGCGGGCTATGAGATGTGGGACGGCCCTTACGGAAACTGGGGCAGCCGCAAATATCTGCTTTCAAGCCTTGATCAGAGCCTGAAACGCATGGGGTTGGAATATGTCGATATATTCTATCATCACAGAATGGACCCCGAAACTCCGCTTGAGGAAACAATGGGCGCGCTCGCGACGGCTGTAAACAGCGGAAAGGCGCTGTACGTCGGACTTTCAAATTACGACGGAGAAACGCTTGAAAGAGCCTGCGCGATTCTCAGAGAATTAAAATGCCCGTTTATAATAAATCAGAACAGATACTCGATATTCGACAGAACCGTTGAGAATAACGGGCTTAAAGATACCGCGTCAAAGCTCGGACTCGGACTTATAACCTTCAGTCCGCTTGCGCAGGGGCTTCTTACCGACAGGTATCTGCACGGAATTCCCGAGGACAGCCGCATAAATACCGACGGAAGATTCTTAAAGGAATCTGTGCTTACGGATAAAAAGCTTTCTCAGATAAAGGCGCTCAACGAGATTGCAGCAAATCGCGGACAGACGCTTGCGGAAATGGCCCTTGCATGGCTGCTGCGCGACGATTCGGTTACAAGCGTGCTTATCGGCGCGTCAAAACCGTCGCAGATACTGGATAATATAAAGGCGACGGAGAATACGCATTTTGATGATGCAGAGCTTGAAGAAATCGACAGAATTTCAATGTAAATAAATTTACTTTTTCCCGGCAAACTGCAATATGTACGCGCCGGGATATTCTTTTATGCGCGTATCAGGCTTTATTTGTACGTATGCTATTGAAAATAGAAACAAAGTATGTTAAAATAAATACATATTTCGCATGACTTGACCGAGAACGAAAGGGAAAGACAAAAATGACTTCAACGGTAAAATCGGCAGGCGTTTACGGCATAGACGGCTTTGAGGTGGACGTGGAATGCTTTGCGTCGGGAAATACTCCGAATTTCAATATCGTCGGACTGCCGGACGCGGCGGTAAAAGAGGCATATTCGAGAATACGCGCGGCGATAAAAGCGTCGGAGCTTGATTTTCCGTATATGTCCGTGACGGTAAACCTTGCGCCTGCGGACAGAATAAAGCAGGGCACTGCGTTTGACCTTGCGATACTTGTCGCCATGCTTAAATGCACGACGCTTGTGGACGCGGATACAGACGGAAAATGCTTTGTCGGAGAGGTCTCTCTCGGAGGAACGCTCAGAAGCACGCGCGGAATACTGTCAATGTGCCTTGCGGCAAAAAATGCGGGACTGAAAGAAGTGTTTGTTCCCGAATGCAACGCGGTTGAGGCTGCCGTGGTTGACGGGATAGACGTCTACGGCGTAAAGAGTATACCGCAGCTTATGGCGCATCTGCTCGGCGGAGAAAAAATAGAGAAAAGCCGCGTCGATATGCGCAAACTGTTTGAAGAGAACCTTGAAAACGTAAGCGATATGTGCGACGTAAAGGGACAGGAGGGCGCAAAGCTCGCGCTTGAAACGGCGGCAGCCGGTATGCATAACGTGCTTATGATAGGACCTCCCGGAACGGGAAAAAGTATGCTTGCAAAAAGACTTCCCGGCATACTTCCGCCCATGAGCTTTGAAGAGGCTGTTGAAACTACGCGCATACACTCCGTGAGCGGAATGCTGCCAGACGGCAAAAGCCTTGTTACGTCAAGACCGTTCCGTTCGCCGCATCATACAATGTCAACCGTTTCTCTTGTCGGTGGAGGAAAGATACCCATGCCGGGAGAAATTTCTCTTGCGCATAACGGAGTGCTGTTTCTCGACGAACTGCCCGAATTCGGCAAGGACGCGACCGACGCGCTCAGACAGCCGATTGAGGACGGCAAGGTTACTGTAACGCGCGTCAGCGGAAGATATGAATTTCCCAGTAAGTTTATGCTTGTCTGCGCCATGAATCCGTGCAAATGCGGCTATTTCGGACACCCGACGAAAAAATGCACCTGTTCGGCTGCGGCGCGTGAAAATTACCTTGCGAAAATTTCGGGACCGATGCTTGACAGAATAGATATTCAGATAGAGGTCGGCTCGCTTACCTTTGAGCAGCTTTCGGACAATTCAAAGTCGGAGAGCTCCGACAGTATAAGACGCCGTGTTATCGCGGCAAGAGAGATAATGTTGAAAAGATACCGCGGAACCGGAATTTTTGCTAATTCCCAGCTAACTCCCGCAATGATACGCGAATACTGCGCACTCGACGACGACGCGTCGGCAGTCATGAAAAGCGCGTTTGACAGGCTCGGACTCTCGGCTCGCGGCTATGACAGGATCTTAAAGCTTGCGCGCACCGTCGCCGATATGGAAAAGAGCGAGAGAATACAAAAACAGCACATTGCAAGAGCAGTGCAGCTGAGAAGCCTTGACAGAAAATACTGGGCGGTGTAATTTTGATGAAATTTCTCCGTTCCGACGTGTAAAAAACGCTTAAAACCGTGCTTTTGGTACAGTTTGCATAAATTTTATAAAAATATTTCTACACGTGGCATTTGCCCCAAAAATGTTGTGTCCGCTGTATATTTCCGATAATTTGATTAACATAATACTTGTGGAAAACTCCGGTGGAAAACCGCTGCGGATTGTGGAAAACCCTGTGGATAATGTGTAAAAACCCTGCCGAAAAGTACCGTAAAACCGAGTTTTCAACCTGTCTGACAGTTTTCGACATTTTTCACGCCGAAAATCCACAATCGGAATTATGTAAATTCAATTATTTGAATTACCGCGGCATAAATATGCATTTTAATGAATAATATACACAAAAATACTTATAATTTTTCAAAGGAGAGCCGAATATGCTTACAGACGCACAGATAGCCAAAAATTCGCAGATGCTGCCCATAAAAGAGGTGGCGGAAAACGCAGGACTTGATCCCGAAAAGCTCGAATTCTACGGAAAGTACAAAGCAAAGCTTTCAGATGAGCTTATGCGCGAAATAGAATCGGGAAAAGGCAAAAACGGAAAACTTGTGCTTGTCACGGCGGTAAACCCGACGCCTGCCGGAGAGGGTAAAACCACAATGTCCATAAGCATAGCTCAGGCACTCGGAAAGCTCGGAAAAAAGGGAATGCTTGCACTGCGCGAGCCGTCGCTCGGCCCGGTATTCGGAATAAAGGGCGGAGCCGCCGGAGGAGGATACTCGCAGGTTCTTCCGATGGACGAGATAAATCTGCATTTTACGGGAGATTTTCACGCCATAACCACGGCTAACAATCTTCTTTCCGCGGTAATAGACAATTCGCTGCATCAGGGAAATCCTCTCGGACTCGATCCAAAGCGCATAAGCTTTAAAAGGGTTCTCGATATGAACGACAGAGCGCTGCGCAAGGTCATAATCGGCTGCGGCTCAAAGGCTGACGGCGTGATGAGAGAGGAAAGCTTTTCCATAACGGCGGCGTCCGAAATAATGGCGGTGCTCTGCCTTGCGGACGGAATTGAAAACTTAAAGGAAATGCTCGGAAATATACTTGTCGGCTACACCTATGACGGCAAAGCCGTATTTGCAAGACAGCTCGGCTGTATCGGAGCTATGGCAGCAGTACTCAAGGACGCAATAAAGCCTAATCTTGTGCAGACCATAGAACACACGCCCTGTCTTATACACGGCGGACCGTTTGCAAATATTGCGCACGGCTGCAACTCGGTAAGCGCGACAAAGGCTGCACTGAAACTTGCGGATTACGTAATTACCGAAGCAGGATTCGGAGCTGACCTCGGCGCAGAAAAGTTTCTTGACATCAAATGCCCGAAAGCGGGCATTGCACCGGACGCCATTGTGCTTGTCGCAACCGTAAGAGCGCTCAAATACAACGGCGGAGTTGCGAAAGAGGAACTTAAAGAACCGGACGCCGAGGCACTTCGTCGCGGTATATGTAATCTTGAGGCGCATATAGACAATCTTAAAAAATATAACGTTCCGCTTGTCGTTGCGATAAACCATTTCTATGCCGATACCGACGAAGAAATAGAGATAATCAAGCAGACTGCGGCTCAAAAGGGCGTAAAGGCTGTTGTGTGCAAGGGATTTGAAAAAGGCGGAGAGGGCGCGCTTGAGCTTGCAAAAGAGGTCGCGGAGCTTGCCGACAGCGGCAAGAGCGGATATAAGCCTCTGTACGACGCAAAGGCGCTCACCATAAAGCAGAAGATAGAAACCATCGCAAAGGAGATCTACGGCGCAAAAGACGTAAACTTTGACGCCGCGGCATTAAAGACCATAAAAGAGGCGGAAGAACTCGGATTCGGGGATTATCCCGTATGTATGGCAAAGACGCAGTATTCGCTGTCCGACGACGCAAAGAAACTCGGACGTCCGACCGGCTTTACGCTTAACGTACGAGAAGTCAGAATAAGCTCCGGCGCGGGATTTATCGTAGCTCTCACGGGTTCCATAATGACAATGCCTGGACTTCCCAAGCACCCTGCGGCGCTCGATATTGACGTTGACTGCGACGGAGTTATAGACGGACTGTTTTGATTTTTGAATTTGTAAGGACGGAGATTTTCACATATGGAAGAAAAGGCTGTATATGTATCGAAAAGCGAAGCGGATACCGAGAAAATAGCGGCGGACTTCGCGGACAGACTGAATAAGGGCGATTTTATAGCGTTTTTCGGCGATCTGGGTTCGGGAAAGACGGCTTTTGTCAGAGGACTTGCGTCAAAGCTCTGTCCCGGCGCGAGAGTGGCAAGCCCGACGTTTGCGATAGTCAACGAATACCGCGGAAAAACCGACATATATCACTTTGATATGTACCGCATAACAGACGACGACAGCCTGTATTCAACGGGATTTTACGATTATTTTGACCGCGGAGGAATAATCGCCGTCGAGTGGAGCGAAAACATTCCGTTCGGACTTCCCGACGAGCGCTACGACGTGATTTTCTCGAAAATATCCGAAAACGAGAGAAAGATCGAGATAGTTAAGAAAAACGCCTGAAAAAAGGTAAAATAAATAAAAACAAGGCTCTGTCCGTGAAAAGACAGAGCTTTTTGATTTGTGTTTGGTTTTGTGCGCCCTCAGCTGTTTTTATCCACCGTCTTGAACTGCTTTTTGTTGTTGGTTTTAAGCGAGCGCTTTTCAAGCTCGGAGAGAATATCGTCCACCGTAAGACCGACGTCCGAGAGCATAACTTCAAGGTGATAAACAAGGTCCGCGACCTCGCCGATAAGCTCCTCTCTGGTGCCTGCGCCGAGCTTTAAATTCTTTGCGGCAATTACCGTTTCGGTACATTCCTCTCCGACTTTTTTGAGTATCTTGTCAATTCCGCTTGAAAAGAGATAGTATGTGTATGAGCCTTCCTCGTGTGCGCTTTTGCGCGATTCTATTACGTCAAAGGTTTCCTTTAATACGCTGTCGTTCATTGTTTTTCCTCCGTTATTTAATGAAAATCAAAGCTTATTGTTCGTACATCTTGTTGAAAAAGCAGCTTCTTTTGCCGGTGTGGCAGGCTGCGCCCGTCTGTATTACCTTTACAAGAAAGGTGTCGTCGTCGCAGTCCGAATACATTTCGGTTATTTTCTGCGTGTGGCCGCTTGTCGCGCCCTTGTTCCAAAGCTCTTTTCTCGAACGGCTGTAAAACCATGTATATCCCGTTTCAAGCGTCTTTTGCAGAGACTCCTTGTTCATGTAGGCAAGCATAAGCACGTCTCCGTCATGCGCGTCCTGAACCACCGTCGGCACAAGAGGGGATTTTGCAAAATACTTGTCCGTGTCGTTAATGTCGATTAAAGTCTTACCCATATTCCCTCGTCCTTTAAATATTGTTTTACCTCGCCCACCGAAAGCTCGCGGAAGTGAAAGAGCGATGCCGCAAGGGCAGCGTCTGCGCCGGTTTCTTTGAAAACGTCGGCAAAATCTTTGCAGCGCCCTGCGCCGCCCGACGCTATTACCGGAATGTTCACGCTGTCGGATATGAGCTTTGTGAGCGGAATGTCAAAACCGTTTTTTGTCCCGTCCGCGTCCATTGACGTAAGCAGTATCTCGCCTGCGCCGAGTTTCTGTACGGTCTTTGCCCATTCGAGCGCGTCAAGTCCGGTGTCGGTTCTTCCGCCGTGAATAAATACGTGGTAGCCGCCGTCGGTTTTTTTTGCGTCTATTGCGACCACGACGCACTGAGAGCCGAATCTGTCCGCAGCGCGCGAAATAAGCTCCTTGTCCTTTACTGCCGCAGAGTTTACCGCAACCTTGTCAGCGCCTGCGCCGAGTATTGTTCTGAAATCCTCCACCGATGAAATGCCTCCGCCGACTGTAAGCGGCATAAATACGCACTTTGCTGTTCTTTCAACAACGTCGGCTATGGTCTTTCTCTTTTCGCACGACGCCGTAATGTCGAGAAACACAAGCTCGTCCGCGCCCTGCGTGTTGTAGAACTTTGCCGCCTCGACGGGATCTCCCGCGTCCCTTAACCCGACGAAATTCACGCCCTTTACCACGCGCCCGTCCTTTACGTCAAGACATGGTATAATTCTTTTTGCAAGCATATCCGTTACCTCTCGCTTTTTGTAAGCTTTACCGCCTTTTCAAGGTCAAGCGTTCCGTCGTATACGGCTCTGCCGGTTATCGCGCCGTAAAGGTTCATACCGCAGAGCGTTTTTATATCGTCTATGGTCTTTATTCCGCCTGACGCCGTAATGTCGCAGTCCGTTTCGTCCGAAAGCCGCTGTAACATATCCACACTCGGACCTTCGAGAGTGCCGTCCTTTGAAATATCTGTAAAGATTATGTTTTTAATGCCTAAAGCTTCAACTTCTTTTGCAAAGTCAATGTAATCCGTGCCCGAATCTTCCGTCCAGCCCGATACGGCGACCCTGCCGTCCTTTGCGTCAATGCCTACCGCTATTCTGTCGGCGTAAAGGTCAGCCGCACGCTTTAAAAACTCTCTGTCGGTCACTGCGGCGGAACCCAGAATAACGCGTGAAATGCCGTGTTCAAGATAGTCCTTTACGGTTTCGATGTTACGTATTCCTCCGCCGAGTTCGATTGGTACAGATGAAATCTCCGCAAGCCTGTAAAAAAGCTCCCTGTTTACGCATTCTCCGCTTTTTGCGCCGTCGAGATCGACCGTGTGAATGTATTCCGCGCCCTTTGAGCAGAATTCCTTTACCGTTTCTTCAGCCGATACCGCAACGCGGCGCGCCGTATCGTATTCGCCCTTGTACAGCCTTACGCAGTTTCCGCCGAGTATATCTATTGCGGGTAGTAGTATCATTTTCAAATCTCCTTTACGGGAATATCCGCGTATCCGCAGAACGCCGAGAGTATTTTGAGTCCTGCTCTTTCGCTCTTTTCGGGGTGAAACTGCGTTCCGAATACGTTGTCCTTGAATATTGCGGCAGGAATGTCCTCGCCGTAGAAGGTGTGGCAGGCAAGAGCCGAGCTGTCGGACAGGACTGCCTTGTAGGAATGTACAAAGTATACGTATTCGCCGTTCTTTGTGCCGCCGAGAATCGGGCAGTCGGGCGAGTCGATCATTAAGTCGTTCCAGCCTATGTGCGGAATTTTAAGACCCGTGTCGCGTATTTTTTCGCAGCGCCCTTTTATAAGTCCAAGTCCGCGCGACGGTCTTACCTCGTCGCTTTCTTCGAGTAAAAGCTGCATTCCTAAGCATATTCCGAGTATCGGCATGCCGTCTTTTGCAAGTTTTGTCAGCTTTTGCGCGTAACCGGAATCAAAGAGAGTGTCCGACGCGTCGGGAAAAGCGCCTACGCCCGGAAGAATAACCGCGTCCGCACTTTCAAGGTCTCCGGGACACGACGACAGCGCGCACTGTGCGCCTATGTACTCAAACGCGTTTTTTACCGAGTGAAGATTTCCCATTCCGTAGTCGGTTATGATTATCTTTTTACTCATTTTTTACTTTTTGCACCGCCTTTTACTTTTACAGACAGCCTTTAGCCGACATAATTTCGTCCGAATGTATTTCAAGCGCCTTTCCTATGCACTTTCCGACGGCCTTGTATATGCTTTCGGTAATGTGGTGGTCGTTTTCGCCGTACAGCGACTTTATGTGAAGCGTAATTCCGGCGTTGAAAGCAAGCGCACGCATGAATTCGACGGTGAGCTGTGTGTCGTACTGACCGATAAGGTCTGATTTGAAATGTGCGTCAAACGCAAGAAACGCGCGTCCCGAAAAATCCAGCGCACACATTGTAAGCGCCTCGTCCATGGGTAAGAGTATGTCGGCAAACCGAGTTATTCCGACCATGTCGCCGGCAGCCTTTTTCAGCGCCGTTCCGAGAACTATTCCGACGTCCTCTGCGGTGTGGTGTCCGTCAACCTCAAGGTCGCCCTTTACTTTTATTAAGTCTATTTCAAAACCGCCGTGAGCGGCAAAGGAGTTGAGCATATGGTCAAAAAAGCCTATGCCCGTACTGCCCGTAAGCTTTCCCTTTGAGTACGGCTCAAGCACGGTCAGTTTTAAGGATATGTCGGTTTCGTTTGTCTTTCTTGAAATTTCCGCTGTTCTCACTGTTTTTCAGCCTCCTCTTTAAGAGCGTTTATCAAAGTCTTGTTTTCTTCGTCTGTTCCTGCGCATATTCTTAAAGAACCGCCCTGTATATCAAAGTATCTTACGAGTATGCTTTTTTGTTTCAGATTTTCAAATATCTCTTTTACACGCGGATTTTGCGCAAACACAAAGTTTGTGTATGTGATACCGGTTTTGAAGATATTGATGTCCGAAATACCTTTTTCCAGATTTTCGGTCGAATTTATAATGTCCGAGGTGCTCTGTCTTAAAAGCTGCTTTTCGGAAAAGATTATCTCGCCGAATTTCTGAGATATGCCGTTTACGTTGTACGGGCTTTTTGCCGCCTTGAACATACGCGTAAAGGTGTCGTCGGAAATTACAAATCCGAGCCTTAACGACGCGCAGCCCAGAGCCTTTGACATGGTTTTAAGCACGATTATGTTGGGATATTTTTCCGTTTCGGATAAAAAGCTCTCGTCCTTTTTTGAAAAGTCCATGTAAGCCTCGTCCGAGACAAACAACGTTTCGGGACAGCTTTGCGCAAGCCTTGTTATATCGGCTTTGGACTCTATCTTTCCCGTGGGATTGCAGGGATTTGAAAATATGCAGAGCTTTATACCGTTTTGCTTTATTGTCTTTTGCGCAAGGTCAAAATCAATTTGAAGATCCGCACTTTTGGGGCATTTTATAACGCGGCAGCCTGCGAGCGACGCATAAAAAGCGTACATTGAAAAGTCGGCGTCAAAAACCATGACGGCGCTGCCGAAATCCGCAAAGCAGTTCATAAGTATTGAGATTATCTCGTCCGAGCCGTTTCCGACGGCAACGCAGTCGCAGCCGAGTCCGTAATATTTGCAGAACGCCGACGTAAGCGCCGACGCGTCGGGATCGGGATAACGGTTGAATTCAAAGTCCGACAGCGCGTTTTTAAGTTTTTCGCGAAGCTTCTCCGGCACTTGTATAAAGCTTTCGTTTGCGTCAAGACGCACCTTGTATTTTTGCGTGTCAACGTTGTACGGCGTAATGCCCGAAAGACGCGACGCAAAGAGTTTCGTATCAAACATTTTACTTTTCCTCAAATCTTATTTTTACGGAATTTGCGTGAGCCGTAAGACCCTCGGCGTCTGCAAAGCGGATAATGTCGTCTTTGTACTCGTCAAGTCCCTTTTTGGTGTAATAGATGACGCCCGATTTTTTGATAAAGGTGTCAACCGAGAGAGGGGACGAAAAACGCGCCGTTCCGTTTGTGGGAAGAACGTGGTTCGGACCTGCAAAGTAGTCGCCGAGAGGTTCGGGAGAGTATTCTCCCAAGAAGATTGAACCGGCGTTGCGTACCTTTGAAAGGTCGGAAAAGGGATTTTCCGTGAGTATTTCCATGTGTTCGGGAGCAATTTCGTTTGCCAGCGAAAAAGCCTCGTCCATGTTTTCGCAGATTATCGCGGCGCCGTAGTTTTCGACGGATTTTCCGGCAATGCTCTGCCTTTCAAGCTTCGAGAGCTGAAGTGAAAGCTCTTTTGCGGTTTCCTTTGCAAGCTTTTCGCTGTCGGTTATAAGCACGCTTGAGGCGAGCGCGTCGTGTTCTGCCTGCGAGAGCAGATCTGCCGCAACGTATTTCGGATTTGCGCTTTTGTCGGCTACCGTCATGACCTCGCTCGGTCCTGCTATCATGTCGATGTTGACGGTTCCGTATACAAGTCTTTTTGCGGTTGCGACGTATATGTTTCCGGGACCTGCTATAACGTCAACCTGCGGAATGGTCTGCGTTCCGTAAGCAAGCGCCGCTATTGCCTGAGCGCCGCCGCAGAGAAATACCCTGTCAACTCCCGAAATAAGTGCTGCCGCGGCGACTGCCGGAGGAATTTTGCCGTCTCTTAAAGGAGTGGTCATGATAATTTCGGGAACGCCCGCGACCTTTGCCGGTATGCAGTTCATTAGAACGCTTGACGGATATGCCGCGCTGCCTCCCGGAACGTAAATTCCGGCGCGCTTTACGGGACGTATTTTCATGCCGACGGTCTTGTTTGTGTCGTCTGTGTCGAAAAAGGACTGACGGAGCTGTTTTTCGTGGTACTTTTTTATGTTTTCCGCAGCTCTCTGCATTGCAAGATACAGCTTTTCGTCAACATCTGCGGCATACTTTTCAAGGTCTGATTTTTTAAGTTCGAGCGTGTCGGCACCAAGGCTTACGCCGTCGAATTTTTCCGTGTATTTCAAAACCGCAGCGTCACCGTTTTGTTCAACGTCGGAGAGTATGTCCGTCACGGTCTTTACTATTTCGGGAGAGGGACTCTGCGCGCGTTTTTTGAGCTTTGCGAGAAATCCGTCACATTCGGCTGTCTTGTATCTGTAAATGTTAAGCATTGTCTGTTTACCTCCGTCAGATAAGATTTTCGGACTTGCATATGAGCGAAACCGCGTCGATTACCGCGTCCGTCTCGCTCTTTTTGAGCTTTATGCTCGCGGTGTTTACTATGAGCCGCGCACTTATGGGCGCTACGTCGCGTATGACTTCAAGCCCGTTTTCTTTAAGCGTCGAGCCTGTTTCCACTATGTCCACAATTCCGTCGGAAAGTCCGAGCAGCGGCGCAAGCTCAACCGAACCGTCTATTTTGACTACCTCTACGTCAAGTCCGAGACTTCTGAAATATTCTTTTGTCACGTTTGGGTACTTCGACGCGATTATCTTGTGGGAATATCCCGAAAAGAAGTCGGTGCCCTTTTTACAGGCAAGCGCAAATCTGCATTTTCCGAATCCCAGGTCCATGACCTCGTAGACGTGCGCGTCCATTTCCATTATCGTGTCTTTTCCGACAACGCCCATGTCGCAGACGCCGTGTTCGACGTAGGTAATTACGTCGTTTGCCTTTGCGAGAACCACCTCAACTCCGTCGGAGATCTTAAAGAAAAGCTTTCTGCCCTTATTTTCAAGCTCGGTGCAGTCGTAGCCTGCCTTTTTGAAGATGTCAACGGCTTTCTGTTCTATTCTTCCCTTTGTCAGAGCTATTCTTATCATAACGCGGTCACCTCTCTTATGCCGCCGGACGTTATCTCGACGGTTTTCTCTATCCCTGCGCTCTTTGCGTATTCCAGCGCCGCCTCAAGGCTTTCAAAGCAGGACAGCGTGCAGACGTCGCCGCAGTTTTCAATGTAGTTTACGGCGCGCGATAAGAGTTTTGCGTCGGAATAGTGTACAAGTACCGTCTTTTGATTTTTTTCGGAAGTGCCGACGGCTCTTGTAAGCTTGTCCGCAATAACGCTTAAATTTACGCCGAAGCCCGTGGCAGGCGCGTCCATGTCGAAGTTCGATAGCAGATTGTCGTATCTTCCTCCGCCGAGAACAGGCTCTCCGGCATATTCGATATATCCGCGGAAAACAAGTCCCGTGTAGTATTCCATGTCGTTTACTATCGCCATATCGACCGAAACGTTTTCGCTAAGCCCGTTGATTTCGAGTATGTCAAGTATTTCGGAAATGTAATTTACCGCGTCAAGTGCCTTTTCATTATTTTGGCTTATTTCTCTTGCTTTGTCAAGTACCTCTTTTGAACCGTACAGCCTTGGAAGCTGACGTATCTTTTCGAGTGCCGCCTTTTTTGCGCCGTCTGATTCATCAAAACCGAAATCAAGCGCCGAAAAACTCTTTGCGCCGACGTAGCGCCTTACCGTTTCAAGCTCGCTGCGTTCAAGATCCATGCTGTCAAGCAGCGCCTTGCAGAAACCTGCATGACCTATTTCGAGATTGTATTTTATGTTTCCTCCGAAAAACGCGCTTATTTCTCTGAGCGTTCTTATCGCCGTTATAAGCGCCTCTATGTCGGTCTTTTTTCTGTCGCCGCCGATTATCTCTATTCCGGTCTGCGTAAATTCGCATCTTTTTCCCGAATAGCCGTGGGAAACCCTGTATACGTTCTGGTTGTAGTACAGCTTTATCGGCAGCGGCGCGTTTTTCAGCCTTGTCGCGGCAATTCTTGCCATTGGCGTTGTATTGTCGGGGCGCAGCACTACAAGACGTCCGCTTTTGTCGGTGAGCTTGAACATATTTTCTTCGGGTATGGTCTGGCTTTTGAAGTTGAACACGTCGTAGTATTCAAGTGCCGGCGTCTGTGCCTTTTCAAAACCGCGTTTTGCGTACAGCCCGCACAGCTTTTGTCCGAGCTTTGCCGCAGGCTCGGTCTCTTTTCCTATCATATCCCTCATTCCGTCGGGTATGTTTTTTCTCTTTATATCCACTTTTATTGCGCACCTCCGAAACAAGCTGCTTTAATACTTTAGTTTGATAACGCAATAAATTATATTGCAATTGCCTCGGATAAACAACAGCACAGTGAAAACATATTATTAATTTTTTGTAAAGAGCGGAAAATTTGCGCAAAAAAGGCGGTGAACATACGCACCGCCGAGAGTATAAAGAGTATTTTGCGTTTAATCAAGGGTAATGCAGTTCGGCTTGCCGAAGTCAATCGCATACATGAAAAATGTCATTTTGTCAACCGCTGCAAAATAACCCGAAAGCTCATACTGCTTTGAATGTGTTTTTTCGATTTCCTTATGTGTCCCAAAAACAGGACTGTCAGCGTTTTGCGCAAAAATAACCGGCGGAAATAAAAGAATCCGCCGGAAAGTTTATATTTGATTTTTGTTTTCTCAGTCAAACTTTTTGTAAAGTCCGTTTTTGCACATATTCGCAATCGCGTCAACGACCGTCTGCTTGTCCTCTTTGTATGTAACGCCGTACCACTTGTCTTTTGCGTAGAGCACCTTTACTTTTTCTCCGCCGTGTTTGATCTGATCGTCGATTACGAACGGAAGCAGAAACTCGCTCTTCATTTCTGTTCCCTTTTGGGTGAGGAACGATACGAATTCTTTGTCAAGTACATCAAACAGCGTCTTTTCAAAGCCCCACATATTCATTGAAACTATTGTGGATTCGGGAAGATCCGTGTCGAACGGAATGTCGTATGTTTCGGTAACGCCGGCAAGATAACCGTCTCTTATGTCGCATACGCCTCGCGAAACGGTGCCGTTTTCGGAAAGGGTGTTCCTGAGATTGTAGCCTACCATGCAGGTGCCGCCTGCCGTGTCAAAGTGCTTTTTCAATTCGGCATAACCGCTTTTTCCGTAGAAGTCGTCGGAGTTGATAACGGCGAACGGCCCGTCGATCTTGTCTTTTGCGCAGAGAACCGCCTGACCTGTACCCCAGGGCTTTACTCTGCCTTCGGGTACGGAAAATCCTTTCGGAATTTCGTCCAGCTCCTGAAAAGCGTAATCGACGTCTATCATTTTCTCTATTCTCTTGCCGATTATGTCGCGGAAATCCTTTTCAATGGACTTTTTGATTACGAATACCGCCTTGTCAAATCCGGCTTCGAGTGCGTCGTAAACCGAATATTCGAGTATTACCTCGCCGTGCGGTCCGACAGGCTCTATCTGCTTTAAACCGCCGAAACGGCTGCCCATACCTGCCGCCATTACCAAAAGTGTAAGCTTTGACATTTTAATTCTCCTTTAACTTTAGCCGAATACGGCTTTTTTGGATATTCAAACGCGTTATGCGGTCAATTTTCCGCAGTTTTTCTTACGATTACCTTTATTTCCCCGTTTTCCTCGTAGGCATCTATTTCTTCGACCTTGCTGTCATAGCTTGAAATTATAAGTTCCGCTGCTTTGTCCTCGACCTCGGTCTGAATAAGACGTCTGAGGTTTCTTGCGCCGAATTTTACGGAATATGCTTTCTTTGCAAGCGTATCTGCCGCGCCGTCGGTATACTTGAAGACTATTTTCTTTTCGGACAGCGACGACGCAAGTTCGTCGAGCATGATTCTCGATATTTTTCCGAAATCTTCGGGTGTAAGCTGATTGAACGTGATTATCTCGTCAATGCGGTTGATAAATTCGGGACGAAGAAATTCGCCGAGAGCCTTGTTTGTCTTGTCCTCGTTTGCGCCGTCAAGCGTTTTGGAGAATCCTGCGGGAGATGAAGTTCCGGCAGAACCTGCGTTTGTCGTCATTATTATAATGGTGTTGCAGAAATCCACCTTAACGCCGTGGGAGTCGGTTATCTTGCCGTCGTCGAGGATTTGTAGAAGGACATTGAGTACGTCGGGGTGCGCCTTTTCAATCTCGTCGAACAGAACCACGCAATACGGTCTGCGGCGTATTTTCTCGGTGAGCTGTCCTGCCTCGTCGTAGCCGACATATCCGGGAGGAGAGCCTATTATTTTTGAAACCGAGTGCTTTTCCATATATTCCGACATATCGAGTCTTATAAGAGCCTCGGGCGAGTCGAACAGATCGGCGGAAAGAGTTTTTACAAGCTCGGTTTTTCCGACGCCCGTCGGGCCTGCGAATATGAATGAAACGGGTTTGCGCTTTGTATATATTCCTGCGCGCGAACGCTTTATTGCACGCGCGACGGCGCTTACCGCCCTGTCCTGACCGATTATGCGCTTTTTCAGGCGTTCTTCAAGACGGTCTATGCGGATAAATTCGTTTTCGTTGATGTTGCTTGCCGGAACGCCCGTCCATATCTCGACCACCTTCGCGAGATGTTCGGGGGTAAGGATAACTTTTTTGCGCTTTTCTTCAAGCTCGCTGTACTGCTTTTCAAGGCGCAGTTCTTCGGTGCGCTTTGCGGCAAGATCCTTGTAAAACTGCTCGGTTTTATCGGATTCGTCGGGCGCGGGAGTGTCGGCTTCAAGCTTCTCTATTTCGGCTTTTATGCCGTCAAGCTCTTTTTTTGCCTTTTCGCAGTCCGAAACCGTGCTGTCGTTGAGCGCAAGATAGCTTGCGGATTCGTCGAGAAGATCTATTGCCTTGTCGGGTAAGAATCTGTCGGTGATATATCTCTCGGCAAAGGTAACCGCCTTGCTAACCGTCTCGTCGGGAATTGTAACGCCGTGAAAGTCCTCGTAATAACCCTTTATGCCGCGCAGAATTTCAACAGTGTCCTTTACGGAGGGTTCCGCGATGACTACGGGTTGGAATCTGCGTTCGAGAGCAGCGTCCTTTTCGATGTATTTTCTGTATTCGGCAAGCGTGGTCGCGCCGATGACCTGAATTTCGCCTCTTGAAAGCGCAGGCTTTAAGATGTTTGCGGCATTCATTCCGCCTTCGGCGTCGCCTGCTGCGGCTATGCTGTGAACCTCGTCGATCACAAGTATAATGTTTCCGAGCCTCTTTACCTCTTCGATTAGCGACTTCATGCGGTTTTCAAACTGACCGCGGAACTGCGTGCCGGCAACCATGGCGGTCATGTCGAGAAGCTCGACTTTGTGATTTTTGAGCTTTTCCGGAACGTTTCCGTCGGCAATTCTCTGCGCAAGAGCTTCCGCAACGGCGGTTTTTCCGACGCCCGGCTCGCCTATAAGACAGGGATTGTTCTTCTGTCTGCGGCAGAGTATCTGAATAACGCGGTCAAGCTCGCGGTCGCGTCCTATAACGCGGTCGATTTTGCCGTCGCGCGCTTTCTGCGTAAGATCCATGCAGAACATATCTATATTCTTGTGCTTTTTGTCGTTCTTTTTCTTTACGTCGGCGGTGCTTTTGGAATCGGGAGAGCCTTGGGAATTCTGCGGCTTTCTGAAATTGCCGAGATTGCCGAAAATAGAACCCAAATTTATCGACGGAGCGCGGCTTTCCGTATCGTCGTTCTCGTCGGGATCGCCGTTTTCGTTTTCATCGGGATTTCCGAGACCTGCCGCGTCCATAAGACCCGCCATTTCTTCTCCCATGGCGTCCATCTGATCCTCGTCTATACCGAGGTTGTCTATCATGTCGGATATGGGCTTTATGCCGAGTTCCTTGGCACATTTAAAGCAGTATCCTTCGTTTATGACATTCTGCGCGCCGTCTATTCTCTGTACGAATATAACGGCAGGGCGTATTTTACATTTGCTGCAAAGAGTTGGCATGAAAATTTCCTTTCGTAAATACAGGGGTTTTTGCTTGCTTTGCGCATGAGCCGTTTAATTATTATGCTCCGCGCCGTTTTTTCGATACAGGTCTTACGTCTCTGTACGCGTACATCAGGCATGAGAATACAAAGTAAACGCATACGAACGCGCATATCGTGTTTACCGTCCATGACGGTATCGCCTTTCCGAATACCATTATGACGCATACTGCGGCAAAAACAAGCACCGTTGCCGCTTTTCCGAATATGTTTGATTTTACCACAAATCTGCTCTTTTTAAACACGAATGCCGCGCCTATTACTGTGAGCAGCTCCTTTATAAAGTATATCACCGGCATCCAGAACGGGATAAGTCCCGAAAGATACAGGCAGATAAAGGCGCTAAACTGCATGAGCTTGTCTGCAAGAGGATCCAGCACCTTCCCGGCAACAGACGTACAGTCGTACTTTCTCGCAAGGTATCCGTCGAGAACGTCGGTAATTCCTGCCGCGACAAATACGATTACCGCGGCTATATTGTGTTCTGTGGTATACAGCGCAATGAATACCGGCACGAGAAGCAGCCGTATAATTGAGAGTATGTTTGGTATATGTTTCATGGTTCCTCCGTAGAAGTCCTTGGAATGAATCTTCGATCAGTACAGGAATGACAGTGGATTTAATTTCAAAAACTCGCTGAATATAACGGTTTTTCCGTCAATTCCGGCGACAAAGCCTATGTCGGGAAGCTGTACGTAGAGCAAGAGTATCTCCACGACAGTGCAGAAAATAAATACTTTTATAATTCCGGAAACTGCGCCTGCCGCAGCTCCCATAGCGCGGTTCATGTTCTTGAGAACGGGAAGCCTGAAGATAAGGTCGAGAAGCAGCATAAGCAGATTGAGCGCAATGACCGAAACTATAAACAGCGCGATAAAGCATAACGACTTGCAGATAAATTCCGCAGCCGGAGTGACAATAAGCTCGTCTATTGCCTCTGATGTGCTCTGTGCCGCGTTCTGCGCGCCGTCCTGAATTGACTCTTTATATTTCTGCGCTATTTCATCGGTGTCAACTCCGGCAACCGTGAGTATGCGCGTGAGAAAATCTCCGTTTCCGTCCTTTGCGTCCTTTTCAAAGCCTGCGGAAATATCGGCGCTCTGAACCTGACCGTCCGGATTTTGCTCTGAATTCTGCTCGGAATTTAGTACGCTGTCCGTACTGTCCGCGACGGACGCCGAAAACTTTTCATATATGCTGTCGGTTACGTTTTTGCGCAGCGTTTCGGTGACGGTCATGTATTTTTCGGTGCTTTTAACATAGTTTGCAAGAGGCGTGCAGAATTTGTTTGCGATAACAAGAGCCGCTATTACCAATAACAGCTTGAACGCCGTCTTTACAAATCCGCGCCTGTATCCGCGGATTACTGCAAATATCATTATTATAATACAAACTGCGTCAAGAAACATCTGCATATGTATTGCCTCTCCTTTAAGCTGAACCTTTGTGCCGTTATGTACATTCCGACACATATACATACTGCATTATATCACTTTTCAAACACAAAATCAATAGCGATTTTTGACGATATGCGCCTTTTCGCAAAAAAGTGCCTTTTTGTATAGGCGGCAGCTTATTGTATATGCCAAAACGCGGCAGTGTTGTGCGTTTTTGTTGCATTGTTATGCTTTAGGTGGTTTGTGAGAACGTTTGTGCAATAAATACAACATAATCGGAAATTTAAGATTTTTTTGTGAAAAATACAGAAAAACCCTTGACAAAATTATAAACGCATGCTACAATAAAGGTGCAAAAGAGATAAGACATAGGTCAAGGAAAAAGGTAAGATAAAACAACAAGGAGGGGATTCCGTTGGGCAACTTTATAATGAGAAAGATTTCAAACGGTGTCGGTTATGTCTTTAAAACCGGAAGCGGAGAAATCATGGCATCTATGTCCGGTGCGGCGAAATCCCGCTGCGAAGATTAGCCGCCTTGCCGAAAAGACAATTCTTTTACGTTGACTTACTTGGCAAAACTTCGCGCATTGCCCGCAAAATCAACCGCCGTAAAGCAAAGGACAGATTTATGCGAAAAACGGCGAAGCGGAAACGGCATGACCTTAGAATATGTATTACCGGCAGTATTTAAAAGCAAAGTACACGTCAAATTATAAAAAGCACGTTACGTTTGACCGGTTTGGGCGCGCCGAGGCAAAATGCAAAAAGTTTTTGCGGTATAAATTAATCACGGCATTAATATATAATAAATAGGTAAGAAGTAAATCAATAAAAACGATGGGGGACTGTATAAGCAGTCCCTTTTTTGTGCGCAAATAACGGAATTTTTGCAAAAACCTCTTGAAAACCTACTAAATCTATGGTATTATTATGTTATCGGGAGATGATGTAATAATGAAAATATCAACCAAGGGCAGATACGCGCTCAGAATGATGCTTGACCTCGCCGAACACGAGAACGACGGCTTTGCGGCGCTAAAGGATATAGCGGCGCGTCAGGGAATATCAAAGAAATACCTCGAACAGATAGTGCCAATGCTCAATAAATCCGATATCCTGCTTACCAACCGCGGCTTTCAGGGAGGATACAGACTCGCAAAAAGTCCGGATAAATATACCGTCGGCGATATTCTCAGAATAACCGAGGGAAGCATCGCGCCTGTTGCCTGTCTCGATCATGAACCCAATCAGTGCGAGAGAAGCGCGTCCTGCGCAACGCTGCCGCTCTGGAGAGGTCTTAACAAGGTCATAAGCGACTACCTCGATTCCGTGACGCTTGCGGATCTGCTCGACAGACAGAAACAGTCCTACGGCAACGATTACAGCATATAAAAACAAAATTTTACAAATCTGCGCGTTTTATTGCACGCATTGCTGCATATACAGCGCCGAAATGTCAAAAAAATACACATATGCGCCGTGTTTTGTGCGGTTTGCATAGCTTTTGGACTCCTAAATAGTGCGTTTCGACGAAAATGAAATCTTTGCGGTTATCCTAAACGCGCAGAACGCAATTGAAAACTATATATTGTAAAAAAAATAATGCTTCGCCGATATATTGTGCTTAAAGATACAAAGTGAAATATGCACAAAATACGGCGATTTTTAATTAACGCTATTGACAATTTGTTGAGTTGAGTATATAATATAACCGTGTTCCCGTATGCGCTTTTTGAAAAAAACAGCAGCGTTCAGGAAAGTACAAAACATTACAAAAGGAGTGCAGACCCTATGAAAAAAACTTTAAGCATTCTGTTGTGCTTATCGTTCCTCATGTCATCATTCTCGTTCGCATTGCAGGCGGCGGCTGATATGATGCCGATCGACACGGAATCCGCAGAAGAAATCTCTGCCGATCTGCCGAAAGATGCGGATGAAGAGGAAGCAGAGCTTGCAGATGACAAAACCTATGTGTCTCCGTCAAAGCTTGTGCCGGAATTCGGCGCGACAGACATTGACCCGAGATACCCGGTAGCGTATTATACTTTCGAGAAAGATATAGACGCTGCGACAGTAACTCTCGAAAACCTTAACAATTCCAAGGCGGACGGCGTTTACTACGACGCCGACAATAACGCGGTCTGGGTATTCCCCGTTGCAAGAACCGCAACTGCCGGAAGTGTTATTTCTTATAACGCGTGGAAGTCGAACATAAAGACGACAGACGGCGATTATCTTGAGTTCCCTGCTGCAAAGTTTACTCTTGCAAAGCAGATTCCTCAGGACGGTAAGAACCTTACTCCGTTCGCAAACATGGAGTACGGCTGGAACCCGTTCTTCACCGAGGAAAGCGACGGCAAGGTAATTATCGGCGAAGAGGAAAACGGCAACCACTATGCGACCGCAGTCTTCAGCAATATGGGTTCGGGCAGGAGATGGTTATACACCGAACACAACATTGTTTACCGTCCGAATACTACATATAAGATAAAGGCAAGAGTAAAGCTTGCAAAGTTTACTCACCCCGACATTTCCGCTACAACCGCAACCGACATCATACTCAACACCAGATACGATTCCGGCGATACCATCGACCATTCAAGTTCTTTTGAACACAATGTAACGGACGAAGGTACCGTGAAAGGCAACACGCTTACCTCCGGCTGGAAGAGCAACGGCGGATCAAAGGGATATTCCGAGCAGACTATCAGAAATATCACAAGAGATCAGATGAAAATGTCGTTATATTCCAGTCCTCCGGCAAAGGGCGGCGCGTTCTACTATGTAGACGACCTTGAAGTTTACGAAAAGGTCAGCGTTTCGTTTGCTGCCGCATACGGCACGACTCTTGACGGAACAGCTCCTTCGGCTCTTTACGGATATAACGGCGACACTGTAACGCTTCCCGCAACCTGCCCCTACGTTCCGGACGACTCGAGATGGACTGTTGCAGGCTGGACCGACGGCGAAAACGTTTATAACCTCGGCGCGGCCTATACAATAGACGGTGCGGTTATCCTTACTCCCGCGCTCACAACTACCGAAGAAGTAAACACAGTATCCTTTAATACTCTCGGAAAAGGAACATCGGACACAAAATCCACAAAGGTATTCAAGGGCGACAAGCTTGACCTTTCCGCGGATATATTCGACGTTGTTCCGAACGACTCGACCATGCGCTTTGCAGGCTGGTCTCTCGACGGCGAAACCGTTGTTGACGAGATAGTTCCCGAAAGCGATACCGAACTCAAGGCTGTTTATACACTCCTTGACAAGATCGTTTTCAATAAGCAGTCCGCTTTCAACAGAGTCAGCCTTAACGGCGGTATCCCCACATACGATGCAGAAAGAAAGGTATATCTTGCAACCCCCAGAACGGCAAATGAAGATATATTCATTTCTCTCTCGAACATCGCTCTCCCCGCAAGCGTATATAAGAAAGCTTACGTTGCATTTGATACGACTTTCAGCGGCAGCGAAAACAAGCTCACCGAATCCAACGGTTCGACCGAACTGTTCTTCTATACGAACACAGCCCCCGGCTGGCATTGGCAGAGATGCGCAAAGGGCAAGTTCGCAGGATATGCAGACGACGCTCATGAAGTAATCATATACGAGTATGACTTCTCGAACGTTTCTTCTTGGGATGGCATTATCAACGGCGTCCGTGTTGACCCGTATAACGGAACTCCCGCATGGGCTGTAAAGTACATTGAATTTGAACGCAGCGAAATAATAGATAATGTAGAAATCACAAATGTTGCGGAACCTGTTCTCAGAGAAGTTCCTTCGACAACAGTCGGACTTCCCGCAGACGCAGGATATACTGTTGACAGCGTAAGCTGGACTCCCGAAACCGACCGTTTCGCAGGAAATACCGAGTACACTCTTAATGTCACTCTTTCCGCAAAGGCAGGCGGCGCCGTATTCTACGATACAACTACGGCAACCGTAAACGGTAAAGAAGCTGTTGCCGAATTTGATTCCGCAACCGGCAAGCTTAAAGTCACATATACATTCCCGGCAACCGCTGACTATGTTCCCGTTGACGTTGTGATCTCCGGTCCGACCGCAATTACCAAGGCTGACGGCAGCATTAAGCTTTCGGCAAAGGTAACTCCCGTAAATTCCGGCGATAAGATTGATACGCATGACGTTATCTGGTCTATTGATAACACCGAAATTGCTGAGATATCCGAAGACGGAACACTTACCGCTTACTATGACGGTACCGTAAACGTAACTGCGGCCGCAGTATATAACCCTGCAGTAACCGGTACATATACAGTTACAATTACAAATCAGGCACCCGCAAATATCATTACATTTGATAAGGGTACAAACGCAACTGTTACAAATATGCCGAGCGAACTCAAAGGCAAGAGAAACGTATCCCTCGCCGGAGTTCAGACTCCCGTAAGAGACGGCTATATCTTCAAGGGCTGGAAAACTTCGCTCACCGCAAACGAGACTGTTACCGAGGTAAAGCTTACCGAAGACATGACTCTGTATGCGGCATGGATGAAGGGTGCGGCATTTGAGTTCAATACCGACGGCGACTATGAGGGTTGGAGCTCGTTTGCAAACGCTACTTCGAGAGAAGTAAAGAACGGTTATCTCCGTCTTGTTGCAACAAACAACGACCCGAACTTTGCAATCAGCAATCCCGGTTTCTCTGCTGACGAATTCAAGACCTTTGAAATCAGAATGAGAAGCAACTGTAAAACGGCTCTCGACGTATTCTTCGTAACAGATAACAGTTCTCAGCAGCGCTTTAACGAGACCGATAAGCTTAGCGTTGCAAAGGCTTCCGATACCGACTGGCACGTATACAGAATTGATATGAGCCGCAAGGGTTCCTACTGGACCGGTAATGTTAAGCAGCTCAGAATCGACCCCGGTGCAACCAACGGCTGTTACTACGAAATTGATTATATCAGATTTGTAAAAGACAGTGCGGAAGTAATCGACGTAACCGACCTTGCAGCTCCCGTTGCAAAGAAAGTTGCGCCCACTACTGCAAATACCGCGGATTCCGCAAAGTATACCGTATCGAATATCACCTGGTCTCCGGCACTTCTTTACGATTACTACTTCAACGGCAATACCGAATACACCGCAAAGATTGAAATAGCTCCGGCTAATGGCTGGTCGATTTCCGACGCTCCCGTTTCCGCAACCGTAAACGGCGAAGACGCGGCAGTAAGCTATGAAAACGGCAAGCTTTACCTCAGCTATACATTCCCCGCAACCGGTGAAGCAGGAAATATCGACGTTACGAGCGTAACTTTTGTTTCAAGCGACGGAACCGATAAGAAGAATGATGTAAGAAAGGTATTCGTAGGCGATGAGCTTGACCTTTCCGAAATAACTCCCGACCTTATACCCGCGTACAGACGTTTCGCAGGCTGGTCTCTTACCGAGGACGGTTCGACGGGCATAATCACAAGCATTACTCCCAAAGAAAATACTACTGTATACGCAACATACGAAAAACTCGATAACTTTGACTTCAGCAATCCTCTTCATGTAAATGGTATGGGAACAAATGAGGGCAGCCTTGAGTACAGAGACGGTGAGGTCGTAGTTATCCCCACAAGCGCAACACAGGATATTTACCTTACCACACCTGTTCTCGGTCTGACAGCATCGGATTACGGTTATGTAGAAGTTGTTTACGACGCAGAACTTGGCGGAACTTACGGCGGCGTTCATTATGATAATAAGATAACCGCAAGCACAAGCTCGGCACCTTATCTCTACTACTCTTACCCCAATGCACCCGATTCGTTTACATGGGAAGGACGCGCGCTCAAGGTCGACAGCGCAGAAGCTGTTACCGTAAACGGCAAAAAGTGTGTTAAGTTTGTCTATAACATGACTGAAAAGCCCTCGACAGGCGAATATCTCTGGAAGGGCACACTCGGAAAGCTCCGTCTTGACCCCTACAACGGATATCCCGAATGGGGCGTAATGTCCATTAAGCTTATCGAAAATAAGGAACTTGCCGGAAATGTTGCAATAACCGGTCTTACTGAGCCCGAAACGTGGGCAGTTCCCGCAACGACGGCAAAGGCTTCCGCAAACTGCACCGTAAACTCCGTAACATGGACAGGCGAATTCTTCGACGGCGGTCAGTTCAAGCCTGAAAGCTCCTACACTGCCGAGATTCATGTCACAGCGCCCGCAGGATATAAGTTTACAAGCGAAAATACCGCAACCGTAAACGGAAACGAAGCAGAGGCCGCATATGACGAATCCACAGGCGATCTTGTAATAACTTACACATTCGAGAATACACTTCCTCTCGCGGAAACTTACGTACAGATCTCCGGCGCAAACGAGATCAGAAGAAACGGACGTTACGAACAGCTTACCGCAAAGACCGTAGCTGTTGATGGTTCAAAGATTCCGATGACAAGCGTAACATGGTCTATCAGAAACGCAGATCCGACCGTAACTGACGAACTTGCAATAATTTCCGATAACGGAAGAGTTTCCCCCGTACTTAACGGCGATGTAATCGTTACCGCAACCTCCGTATACGATCCGTCCAAGTTTGCAGAGCATACAATCACCATTGCAATGGACGAAGAATTCAATAAGAAGTTTGTAATAACTTACGATAAGAATACTCAGGCAAATGTTACCGGTATGCCTGCTGCAGAATCTGCAAAGGGCAGCTTTACCGTAACCGATACCATTCCCGTAAGAGCAGGTTACGTATTCGTCGGCTGGGCAACTTCTCCCGAATCCCAGACAACCGTAACATCTCTTAACGTTAAGGCTGATACAACGCTTTACGCAGTATGGGCTAAGGGCGTGTTCTTTGAAATGAACTCCAAGCCCGACGGCATTTCCTATAACGGTCAGATGACTGATATCAAATACGAAGACGGTCTGATGAAGTTCAAGATGACCGGCAACGACCCGTTCTTCTACCTCAACTTTGCACAGGGCGTAATGGACGCTTCCAAGTATAAGCGCATGGATATCAGACTTTCCGCCGAAGAAAGCGCTTCCTGCGCGATCTACTACACTACAAAGGACGCTGACGGCAACTTCATAATCCACGAGTATGATAACGATCCGGCTCATCAGCGTGAATTTGCAGGAACTTGGTACAGTATTGCTTACACCGCAAACGGTCTTGATAACTTTGCAACCCTGAGCTACAACTCAAAGGCCTCCGCTGCGGCAGGCAAGTGGGCAAACTACTTCAACTTTATCCGTTTTGACCCGGCTGAAGTAAAGCCCGGTAAGTACATTTACATCGACTACATCAGATTCTATGATGAGAGCAGAAATGTAACCTTCGACGCAAACGGCGGTACAATGCTTATCGAATCTCCGACAGGCGATATGCTTACCGCAACCACCGTTACCAACACATACGATCTCGGTAAAGTCAAGGTTCCGCTTACTCCCGAAAGAGACGGCTACAAGTTCATGGGCTGGTCCGATAAGGCAGACGGCACAGGTACTCTTTACAGCGGCGAAATAGTTGTCAAGGACGATGAAACACTTTACGCAGTATGGAATCCCACTGTTGACCTCTCCGGTCTTACCGATGAAGAAGTTGCAGAGACGGTTTCAGTACTCGAAGAAAATGCAGACGGCGCTCTCAGCGCGGAAAGCGATGACAACGGTCTTGTTCTCAAGGGTGATTCCACAACCGTTATCACTCCCGTTGTCAAGATTGCGGATTCTATGACCGTCACTGACGCGACAAAGACTCTCCTTCTCAAGTACAGCTACTCGCTTAAATCCGTAAAGACCAATATCGTGTCTCTCAGATTTAAGAAAGCCGGCGCAAATGAATATTCATATGCCGACATTGCAACCAAGCTTCCCAAGAGCTCCGGCGGTACCGACATTATTGCAACCGACCTCTCTGCTGTAACAGACTTTGACGGCACTATCACAGACGTAAGCCTTGTTCTCCAGACCGGCGTTTACGGAACATATAAGATCATGGATGTCACCTTCACAAATAACGAGACTGCTCAGAATGTTATCGATGACTTCTATGAGTCTACCGTTAAGAAGGTTGGCGAAAGTGCAGGCAATACCACAACAAGAAAGCAGTATGAAACCAAGCCTCAGCCGACCACAGGTTCAAACGCAGGAGCAGTAACAGGCGGCGGAAACGGCGGTAACCCCGGTACTTCGGATCCTTCCGATATTACCGCAAGAACCGCAAGCAAGGATACCATAACCTTTGACTTTACAAGTGATGACGATCTTAAGCTCATCGGCTCGTACAGACAGATGGAAAAGGTTTCCATGGCAAACAGCGTGATTACGCTCAAGTCCAACGGACGTGCGGCAGGCAGCAACGACTCACCTGCATTCTTCACCCCCGCAAAGCTTGCTGTTGACGCGGCTACTCATAAGTACATTGTAATCAGAGCAAAGATGAATATGTCCGCAGGAAACGGTCTCAGAGTTTACTTCAGAACCGCTGAAAACGGATTTGCCGAGTCCAGAGCAATGACCAAGGAGCTTGATAAGAGCAAGTACACCGTAGTTGCTTACGATATGAGCACCATTTCCGACTGGACCGGTACTATCACCGGTGTGTTCTTCTCGCTCGACGGCGACTCCACCGGAACGCTCGACATTGACTATATCATGTTCAGCAATACCATTCCCGAAGATAAGGGCGACGATATAACCAAGTTCCCGTTCACTAAGGAATTCAGCGCTTCGACATTTACCGATGTTAAGTCTTCCGACTGGTTCTACGGCGACGTTGAAACCTCCTATAAGCTCGGACTTATGAACGGCAGAAGCACGACCGAATTTGTACCCGCAGGCAGCATGACGGTTGCAGAGGCGGTTACAATTGCAGCAAGACTCAATGCAACTTACTTCAAAAAGGAAATACCCGCAGCCGCAGACGGCGAAGCATGGTATACTCCTTATGTAAACTACGCAAGATCCGCAGGTATCATAATTAACAACCAGTTCAGCGATTATACAAAGGTTGCAACAAGACGCGAGGTTGCTCAGATATTTGCATACTCCGTTCCCAACGAATGGCTTAACGCAATCAACGTATTCAATAATATCCCCGATGTGCCTACAAGCGATAAGGCATATAAGGATATCCAGAAACTTTACAACACAGGTATAATTGTCGGTGTCGATGAGGCTTATAACTTCAATCCCGACGCTGAGATCAAGAGAAGCGAGATCTCCGCAATAATCAACCGCATAGCTCTTGTCGAAAACAGAAAGAGAGTCGTAACTCAGGACGAGATAGACGCTCTCAAGATCCGCATAGAACCTGCACAGCTTGTAAAAGCAGGACTTTCAAGCTGCGAAAATAAGAACCTTGTTCTCAAGGACGGTCTTGCTTACGGTAAGGCAGTTGCAAACGACAGCGGAAGATCCGACCCGATATTGGGCGTAAGCTCGATTACCGGTAAAATTGACGCTTCGATCTACAAGACGATCAAAGTAGGTATGAAGTGGGATCAGACCGCAGTACCGAAACCCGACGCAAAGATCTATTTCACAACTCCTTCAGGCTCGTGGGCAGAGGCAAGAAAGGTAAATGCAACGATTTCCGAAAAACCCGATGAAAACGGAATCTATACTCTTACCATGGATTGCACAACCAACGGCGAGTGGAAAGACACCATCACAAACTGGCGTTTCGACCCGTTTGAGGCTCCCGGTGAGTTCTACATTGCTTATATAGAACTTCTCCCGTAATTGACAGCGTCAAAATAACCGAATAATATAATGACCCGGTTCGGTGTAAAAGCCGTTCCGGGTTGTTTTTTGCTTGTCCGTTATGAAAATTTGCGCGTAAAAAATCCGGTATACACAAGCTTTGGCTGAATATATACCGGATTGATTATTAAATATGAAAGGGAATTGCAGCGCCGGTGATGAAGTAATGAAGATTACTGATTTTTAACACCGCGCTTTGCATGAGCGATAAATTCGCGGAAGATCGGGTGAGCCTTGTTTGGACGGCTCTTGAATTCGGGGTGGAACTGAACCGCAAGGAAGAAATCGTTCTGCGGAAGCTCAATTTCCTCTACAAGGCGCGCGTCAGGAGATAAACCGCCGAAAACAAGTCCTGCTGCGGCAAAATCATCGCGGTATGCGTTGTTGAATTCGTATCTGTGTCTGTGGCGTTCGGAAATTGTGTTTCTGCCGTAGCACTTTTCAAGCAGCGAGCCGGTTTTTACGGTACAGGGATATGCGCCGAGTCTCATTGTACCGCCGAGAGGAATGTTTCCGTGCTGGTCGGGCATAAGGTCGATAACCGCAGGATTTTCGGAGTCAAATTCGCTTGAATTTGCGTTTTTCAGTCCGAGTACGTTTCTCGCGTACTCAATTACGGCTACCTGCATACCGAGACAGATGCCCAAGAACGGAATATTGTTCTCTCTCGCGTATTTTACGGCTGCAATCTTGCCTTCGACGCCTCTTGAACCGAATCCGCCCGGGACAAGCACGCCTGCACAGTCGCCTAAAAGCTCTGCTGCGTTTTCGTCGGTGACGTCCTCCGAGTCAACCCACTTAATATCGACGTTGCACGCATTTTCGTAACCTGCATGGTGAAGCGCCTCTGCTACCGAAAGATATGCGTCGTGCAGTTTTACGTATTTTCCCACAAGAGCAATCTTTATGCTGCCGTCGCGAGATGCTACACGTTCGAGCATTGCGTTCCATTCGGTAAGGTCGGGTGTCGGAGCGTCGATTTTGAGCTTTGAAACAACAAGGTCGGAAAAGTTTTGCTCTTCAAGCATTATCGGAGCCTTGTAAATGTTGTCGAGCGTGAGGTTCTGCAAAACGTATTCTTTTTTTACATTGCAGAAAAGTGCAATCTTGCCGCGTATGCTGTCGTCTATCGGCATATCGCTTCTTGCAACTATCATGTCGGGCATAATGCCTATCTCGCGCATTTCCTTTACGGAGTGCTGAGTCGGCTTTGATTTAAGCTCGTTTGAACCCGAAAGATACGGAACGTATGTTACGTGTATGAACATGCTGTTGTCCGCTCCGACTTCGAGAGATACCTGACGTATTGCCTCTAAGAAAGGCTGGCTCTCAATGTCGCCGACCGTACCGCCTATTTCGGTGATTATAACGTCCGCGTCGGTTTTTTTGCCTACGTTGTAGATGAATTCCTTTATCTCGTTTGTGATGTGCGGAATTACCTGAACGGTTTCGCCGAGATATTCGCCGCGGCGTTCCTTGTTGAGGACGTTCCAGTAGACTTTTCCCGTTGTGAGATTGGAATACTTGTTGAGGTTTTCGTCTATAAAGCGTTCGTAGTGACCGAGATCAAGGTCGGTTTCCGCGCCGTCCT